>ERZ772884.4-NODE-4-length-268630-cov-24.369476_pt1 | contig 268630 bp, 258 predicted proteins | sample MGYA00580574_ERZ772884 | MGnify/ENA primary metagenome ERZ772884 (study PRJEB29015, sample SAMEA2737690) | human gut metagenome | biome: human gut; feature: human-associated habitat; material: faeces | place: China | collected 2012 ... | reverse complement strand
CAGTATCTAACAAAAACAACAGCAACAAGGGTAACACCGAAAAGAAAGAAGATACTAAGTCAAATACATCTTCAAAGAAAGACAACTCTTCAAAGACAAATACATCAAAGGTTGACACTTCTAAGAATGACAATAAGCCAGCGTCTAAGCCAAGCAACTCTTCAAGTAATAATCAGAAGCCAGCTAAGCCGAGCAACTCTTCAAGTAATAACCAGAAGCCAGCTAAGCCGAGTGAGTCATCAAAGACTGAAACACCTACAGCAAAGAAGGTATGGGTAGATGACTATAAGACAGTTCACCACGAAGGTTATTGGAAGGTAGTAGGCACTCATGAGGAGCCAGTATATGGTTGGGTGAGCTATGATGTATGCAATGACTGCGGTAAACAGTTCTCCGATTCTAACACTTTGTTAGATCATTTGGAGTGGGAAGTGGATAACAACGGTGGTAGAGGTTCATACCATACTGAAGAAGAATATGTACAGACAGGCACAAAAACAGTAGAAGACAAGGAATGGGTAAAACCTTGGGATGAAAAGGTTAAATCTGGCGGTCACTGGGAGTACAGATAATTAAATTCGATAGCAAGAGTAAATCCTTAAAATAATTATTGGGAAGAGAGGGTTCTTTATGAACCCTCTTTTTCTATGCTAAAAATAAATATTATACTAAAGAAAGTATTTAACTTAGTTATGATATATGTTATAATATAAACATATTAAAGAAGGTATTTATATGAAAAGATACAGCCCCCGAAGAGGATAGTTATGGTATGGGAATGCTCTGTAATCAACAAAATAAAAAAGGAGGTTAAGCATTAGAAAAAATTGCTTAACCTCTTTGTTGTTTTAATAATAGAAAAATCTTTTGTGTTACGGTGTAATAAAATTTAAAAATATATTATCTTGTTTCCTTGAAAATCGGCAGGCAAACTAAAATGACAGTAAGTTTGACAGTAAGTTTGACTGCATTTTATCTTGTTTTAACTTAATTCAAAATTACTCAACTGAATTTTTGAAATCTCAAAAACCCAGTGTTTAAGCCACTTTTAAGGCATTTTAAGTAATTTTGGCAAAAAATAAAAGGCGGTTAAAAAACCACCTTTTTTGGTCGAGGTGACAGGACTTGAACCTGCGGCATCTTGGTCCCAAACCACTTAATAAATGTGTGAAAAGCTTAGTGTTTATCGGACTTTTCAAGTTCAGTTGCCTAACATTTGCCTTGCATTTATTTTTTAGCTTATTTTACGATTGAGAAAATCATCAAGCTTTTTCGCAGGTGCTTCAGTATCATCTTGCATTAAATGCGTGTAAATGTTCAAGGTGGTTTCGGGTTTGGTATGCCCTAACTGGTGTTGAATGTAGAGAATATCATAGCCCGAATAGAAAAGATTTGTTGCGTGGGTGTGTCTAAGACAATGAGCTGTAAACGGTTCTATGACCTGCGGAATACCGTCGGGGCAGTATTTACTGCGTGGAGCAATGCCGACAATTTTGCCTTGCTGTGAATTGAATGCTTCGAGGTTTAGGCAATTGATGTAACTCTCCCACAATCTCCGCCACGCTGAATTTGTCATAAGTTTGCCTTTGGTGGTTGTGACTACATAATCAAATGGGGAGTGGGGTGCAAGGCTTTTCAGATAGTCTGACAGAACGGTCGGAATATCAACCTTGCGGACACCTGCTTCTGTTTTCGCTCCTGCTTTTATGTAAGAATTGTTTCCGTCAAGAACCAAAGTCTGATGAACATTTATTTTGTTGCGTTTCAAGTCAATATCCGCCCATTGCAAGCCGAGACATTCACCTCTTCGCAGTCCTGCAAGCAACATAATCATTGCCGGCAATCTTCCTCTGTGCGGAGTGTTGATTATTAGCTTTTGCTCTTCGGGTGACAAAGCTCTGCGTTCTTTTTTCTTTGCCGCATTCTTTGATATTTTGACATATTTCAGTGGGTTGAAGTCGATAGCTCGGTTTTCAATGGCATACTCAAACACTCGGCTTGCGGTTGCGATGAACTCCTTCAGCGATTTTTTCGCTGTGGGTTTGCCTGTTGTTGGGTTCTTAGCGGCTAAGTCGAACACGATTTCCTGAAAGTCGGCAATTGTCAGTTTGTTAATTTTGTAAGGTTCAAGCTCTGTAAAATGTTTGAGATACCGTTCAAGTGTTTTGTATTGCTGTGGTGTTTGCAGTGACCTCTGAACCGTTAGCCAGCGTTTTTTCCAACATCCGTATGTATCATCAGATGAGATATCTATGCCTTTGCCGAGTTTTTGTTTTAATTCGGCGGCAAGCGTTTCAACCTCTTTTCGTGATGTGCCACATACGGATTTGTACTTTCGTTTGCCGTTTTCATCTCGTCCGATATAGATGTTTTTCTGATAGCGTCCGTCTTTGCGTTTTTTCATTTTATACACTCCTTTTGCTTAAAAAAGGGTGCAAAAATCCCTTGTGCTTTAAATTGCTTGAAAAACACAAGGGAATGTGATACAATTATTTTGCGTTTTAATCGTATCATCTGCACCCTGTGTAGGTGATTCCGCTCTGTTCGCCTGGTACTCGAATGGAGCGGATTTTTTATTTAATTCTTATTTGCTACGATAAGTTTAACCTTAGCATTATACTGGGCTGTATATGTTGTATCGCCGTCTTTATTTTCGTGTTCATCATAATGCTCTGCGATTGTAAAATCTTTGATACCAAGTATGCGTTCTTGATTTTCTTTTACGAAAGTAACATCTTCCGTGTGTAGATTGCCTACATCCATTCCGTTTACAAGAATTCTGATAGCAGGATTGCCCTGATAATCATATTCTTGCATACTAACATTAAGAGTTTTGCCGGCACTCTTATCAGCTTTAAGTTTTTTCAAGATTTTCTGTCTGCCGTTAAAAGTAACGCCTGCAACTTTACATACCTTTGTATGCGATTTACCGGTTTCAGGTTTTACATTCACTTGCGGTTGTGGTGTCGGCTGTTTTGGTTTTCCAAACAGTTTAGAGAGTAAACTCATTATTTTTGCCTCCTTATTTTTATATTGACAAATAACATCAATAAATGTACAATAAAATATAAAGAGGTTAGCGCCTTTTTATCTCTATTTTTGACCGCTCATAGTGCCAGCTGTGGGCGGTCTTTTTTATTATCAAATGCCAAGAATTTGTTTCTTTTTTAAAGTGAATTCTTCTTCAGTCAGTATTCCTGATTTATACAATTCGTTGAGTTCCTTTAAAAGTTGAATACTATCTTTTTCAGCAGGGCGTTTTTTTATTTTTGTTATTGCTTTATTGCTGTAAATTTATTTTTGTAATCCATAATAGTTACGAGGTGATTTTTATGGATTATAAAAAATATCAGAAATCCCGAAATATGTCATGGGAAATCCTGTTAAAAGAAAATGTCCGAGAACTTCCAGTAAATATTGTAGAGCTGTGTCACAAGCTCGGCATTGCAATAAAGTATTATGATAAGTTTGAGCAGGGCAATGACGGTAAATGCACCGTCATTAACAATCAGCCTATCATACTTGTACGGCAAGACTGCAACCGACAGCGGAAACGCTTTACCGTTGCTCACGAGCTCGGACACATTATGCTTGGCCATGTTGGCCGCTATGAACTTATCAACCGAGAAATCTCGCCAAATGACAATCCCATTGAACAGGAAGCAAATGTATTTGCAAGCAGGCTACTTGCTCCGGCTTGTGTGTTGTGGGGATTAAAGGTCAAAAGTGCTGACGAAATATCTCAGCTCTGTGATATAAGTCAAACTGCAGCGGAATATCGCTGGCAACGAATGCAGGAGCTCTACAAGCGGAACAAGTTTTTAATTGCTCCGCTTGAACGGGAAGTTTACAAAAAATTTCAAGACTTTATTTTAAGTCATCAACATCAGGCAAATCCATAAGTTTATTAAAATCGTCGTCTGTAACGGTTGTTTCCTTAAAACTTCCGTCTCGGGCGGCAGTTTTTATTTTGTAAACTTTATTGTAATTACCACTACATATTAAATCATTTGAATATTCGAGAAGTTTATTTTTTCCAAAATTATTTAATGCCGCATAGTTAGTAATTAGTTTTTCTTTGTGAATGTTTGTTTTGTCGTCTGAGTTACTATTAATAAACGAGGTGTACCCTAAAATATTGTTATTGTCATCTACATTTACCATATATGTATTACCTTTGTATGTTTCAACAACAATATAAAATTTGTGCCCATCCTCGCATGAAAATTCCATAGCCATTCCGCTACTTTTTTCTTGTGAGAAATTTACCGATAAAACTCTAATAAAATGGACATAATCATAATCACACAAAGGACATTTAATTTCAGCTTCTTCGATTTCATGTGGAATAAAATTTAGTCTTATAGTTTTTCCTATTAAATAATCGACAGAACATTTATAAAAATCAGCTAATTTGATTAAAGTTTCAGAGTTTGGTTCCCTTTCATTTTTTTCATAGCCAACGTAAGTTGTGTATGAGATCCCTAATTTTTCGGAAGCTTGTTTCATATTAAGATTAAGTTCTGTTCTAAGTTCTCTAAGTTTTTCTCCAAGCATATTTTTCCCTCCAATAAAACGATTTATTTGTTATAAATACAATACTCTAAATGAGTAAAAATGTCAAGCAAATAATTAAAATAATATTCATTTAGTGTAATTGCACAAAAATCTACAATACTCTTTGTGCGTAATTTGCTTGTAAAAGATATTGACAAATACTCTTATTGCGTATATAATTAGCTTGTAAATACGCAATAAGAGTATTTTTGTTTAACACGATAAAGGAGGTGAGATTAGTGCTGTTTTTATATCCAAATATTGAAGCCGAAAGAGCAAGAGCTAATATGACACAAGAAGACCTTGCTAATAAGTTAAAAATTGAACGTAAAAGTTATTATAATTGGCAAACAAAAGGTAATATCCCTATTAATATACTTTTGAGTTTAGCTGATATTTTTAATTGTTCAACCGATTACTTATTAGGAAGAACTAACAATCCTTCTTGTTTCATAGAAGCTATCAGAAACTAACTTTGCCGAACAGCAGAAATCAGCTTAGGGGGTGAAGAAAAATGAAAAAAACTTGTAACTTATCTGTTGAGGTAAGTCAAAAGATTGACAATGTTTTATACACTGCAATGCTTATTGAAGTAAACAGATTTGGCGATTGCAAAAACAGAAAAGAACGCCAGAGAATAAGAGATTTTATTATATCAGCTTATCAAAAATTGAAAGCAGATTAGTCGGAAGATTGTTGTCTAAAAACTTTTCAAGGAAATATCCTGCGGAAAAGTTAATAACCCAAAACAAAATGTTAATGAGGACCGATAAAATCGTATTCGGATGTACATTAACCGAGTTTAAAGCATTTACAGGAGCAGTCAGCCAAAATACAGGATAAAAGTTTTGTCTTATTCTGTAGCTGTAAACGCCTATCGTATTGTTAAAAATTTTGGATATTTTATTGCTTGAATGCCTATCAGTCAAACAATTGGAAATGTAATCTTGATACATTTCTTTTACCGAATATCTTCTTTCGGTGCAAACTACATATTGTTGAGTGTTGGCTTTGCTAAATAAAACTCCAACAGGTCTTGAACATCTGTTTAGATGTTTGTAATTATTCTTGAAAAGATAGAAATAAAACTTGGTTGCACATAGTCTAAAAACATTTGTAAGCAATCTAAATACCCATACAACAAGTAAAATTTGCAATACAATTGCCACGCTTTGCACCCCCTTTCATAGTTAATCATAACATTTAAGGTCGTGTAAAGCAATAAAATATCGAAAAGCAGATTAGAAAATGGCAAAACTTAAACTTATTGACACAGTCGAAATCGTTTCAGACAAAATTACCAACGTAAAATAGGAGGTGTACATATGCCGAGAGAAAGACCTATCATCAATTGGGATGAAGTGCCGGTGATAATTGATGTGCCGTATGTGGCACGGTTGCTTGCTATGAATCCCGACTATGTTACGAGACTTGCAAAAGATAACAAAATCCCTGCTTTTAAGATTGAAAAGCTCTGGCGCTTTAAGAAAAACGAAATTGAACAGTATATGGAGGAACACAGAAATGGATATTATTGCAAACAATCGTGAATATACAGCCTTCAAAGATTTAGGAATAGGCGAAATTTTTGTGCTGATTGCAGACGGCGAATGGTACATTAAGCATCACGATGATTGCGCAGTGCGACTTACAGACGGCGAAACTCTAAAACCGAAATCTGCGTTGCTTCTTTGCGAGAGCAAGGATTGCGTGCTTATGGAAAGGGAAATCTACACAGCATTAACTGAAAAGGAGCACTATAACAAATGTGGCATTTAAAAAACTACCCGACACGCAGAAAACTGCTCAAAGATATTGAAAACCTCAGAGCAGAGAACAGACATCTCAGCATTGAACTGAGAAACGCAAGAACAGACCTTGCACTCGAGAAAACAGCGTCAAGCGGTTACAAGCACGAAAACCGAGAGCTAAAACGCAAGCTCAAAGCACTTGAAACGCCTGAATCCGAATCCTTCGGTTTTGAATGTGTGGGGGTGAAGAAATGAACTACAGAGAAGATCCATTTTTGGTGTTTGACGATGAAAAAGGTTGGATTACTCATACAGTTCACCCAAGTGGTTTTGTTGATAATGAACTGCTGACTGATGAACCCGAAGCTGTCCAGGTTATAACTAAAATATGGATTGAGTGGTGTATTACCCCTACAAAAACTGTAAATAAGCGTACAAGTAGTTATGCCCTTAAACATTGCTTTGAGCGTATGACAGGCATTTATCTGACGAACAACCAGTTTAAACAGGCAATGGCTATGTGTGGGTATCTGCCGCATTGCGATTGTTCGGAACTTAATTGGACTTATGCTATTAGTTCAAGATCTGCGTGTTTTAAATCGTATCACAAGGGCAAATATAACCCACTAATTTGCGAATACGCTTATGGGTTAAAAAAAGAAAAATCCGCTGAAGCTCTGCAAAGCCTCAACGGACAAAGAAAAATACTTTAACTAAATGATAGACAATTTTAAGCGAATTGTCAAGGAGGACTTTAATATGTCAGTAAAAATATCAGCTTTTGAAATCGAAAATGTAAAAAGAGTAAAGGCGGTTGCTTATGAACCGACCGAAAACGGACTTACCGTGTTGGGCGGTAAAAACGGACAGGGCAAGACATCTGTTCTTGACGCAATTGCGTGGGCTCTCGGCGGTAATCGTTTCGCTCCGTCTGCTCCGTACCGTGAGGGTTCAACGATTCCGCCACATCTTAAAATCAAGCTCTCAAACGGTATTGTTGTGGAGCGTAGCGGTAAGAACAGCAGTCTTAAAGTCATTGACATCGCAGGCAACAAAGGCGGACAGGCTTTGCTTGACGCATTTGTCAGTAACTTTGCTCTTGACCTGCCAAAGTTTATGAATGCAACAGGCAAAGAAAAGGCTGACACTCTCTTGCAGATTATCGGTGTGGGTAACAAAGTGTATGAACTTGAAACACAGGAAACACAGGTGTATAACGAGCGCCGCGCTATCGGTCAGATTGCAGACCAAAAGAAAAAGTTTGCTGCCGAAATGCCCGAATACGAAGGTGTGCCGAACGAACCTGTGTCAGCCTCGGAACTTATCAACAAGCAGCAGGAAATCCTTGCACGCAACGGCGAAAACAACCGTCTGAGAGCAGAAAAAGATAATCTTGAAAGCCGTGCCAACAATTTACAGAGCGAAATCAACAGGCTTAACGAGGATTTGAGAAAATACAACTCCGAACTTACAAAAGTGCTTGCACAGCTTGAACAGAGCAGAAAGACCGTTGCCGAACTGCACGATGAAAGCACGGCAGTGCTTGAAAGAAACATTACCGAGATTGACGAAATCAACCGCAAAGTCAGAGCAAACCTTGATAAGGCGAAAGCTGATGAGGACGCAAAGGAATATTACGGCAAATACGCCGATATGACGGCACAGCTTGAAGAAATCCGCAAAACAAAATATGACTTGCTCAACAACGCAAATTTGCCTCTTGACGGCTTATCGGTTGAAAAAGGCGAGCTTACATATAACGGTTTCAAGTGGGACAACATGAGCGGTTCGGAACAGCTTCGTGTCGCTACGGCAATTGTTCGCAAGCTCAATCCTGAATGCGGATTTGTCCTGCTTGACAAGCTCGAACAAATGGATACCGACACACTCAAAGACTTTGCAAAATGGCTTGAATCAGAGGGATTGCAGGCTATTGCAACAAGAGTTTCAAACGGTGATGAATGTTCAATCATCATCGAGGACGGTTATATTAAGTCCGAAACAACCGCACCTGTTACAACACCGACTTGGACAGAAGGAGAGTTTTAATTATGGCTACAAGAACTACAGCTAAAACAACAGCAAAAACAAATACAAATGAATGTGTGATCAAATGCAATCCGCACAGAGAGCTTGCCTGCGGTTATACCAAGGTTAAGATTATGCCTGAAAACTATTCGAGAATTGTTTTGATTGCAGGTATGACAGGCAAGTCAATTCAGGATTTGACAAACGAACTGCTCAACTACGCAATTGACTATGTTGTCATTGATGTTGACGGTAATAAAATCAATTTTTCGGATGTACAGGGGGTGAGATAAATGAACATCACAAGAGGTAAAATTAAGTCAGCGCAAAAAGTTGTAATTTACGGTCCTGAGGGTATCGGCAAATCAACTTTTGCTTCGCAGTTTCCGAATCCTCTGTTTATTGACACAGAGGGCAGTACAAAAAACCTTGATGTTGCAAGAATGGATAAGCCAACGTCATGGACCATGCTAAAAAGCCAGCTTGAATATGTAAAGAACAACCCAACTGTATGCAAGACGGTTGTTATTGATACGATTGACTGGGCGGAACAGCTTTGCATTGATGATGTATGTGCTCAGTACGGAAAGAAAGGTATTGAAGATTTCGGCTACGGCAACGGATATGTTTACGAAAAAGAGGAGTTCGGCAGATTTTTGAACAGCCTTGAAGATTTGATTGACAAGGGTATCAATGTTGTGCTTACCGCACACGCACAGCTCCGCAAGTTTTCACAGCCTGATGAAATCGGTGAATATGACCGCTGGGAGCTTAAACTCGGCAAAAAGACCGCTTCACAGATTTCTCCGCTTGTAAAAGAATGGGCAGATATGGTGCTTTTCGCAAACTATAAAACAGTAGCAGTTGCAACCGACAAAGACGGCAAAAAGTACAAGGCACAGGGTGGAGGAAGAGTGATGTACACGCTTCATCATCCGTGTTGGGACGCAAAGAATCGTCACGGACTGCCCGAAGAAATGGATTTTAGCTACGCAGGCATTGCCCATATTTTTAATGATGTCGCACCTGCAAATAACGCTCCTGTTCCGCAGAATCCGATACCTCAGCCACCTAAGGCAGAGCCTGCGACAAAGCCTGTACCACAAACTTCGCAGATTGAAAAAGCTCCCGAGCCTGTACCACCTTCACCTATGCCACAGAATGACAAGTCTGTCAATATTCCTGAGGGCATACCAAAAGCTCTTGCCGACCTTATGAGAGCTAACGGAGTTGACGAAAGCGAAATCAGACAGGCGGTGTTTACACAGGGGCACTACCCTTACGATACACCGATTACAAACTACGACCCACGATTTATTAACGGTTGCCTTGTGGGAGCGTGGAATAAAGTATTCGAAGTGATACAGAGCAACCGTGACTTACCGTTTTAATAAGAAAGGAAGATGTATAAATGGATAGAGAATTTGGTTGGAACGACGAAATAACCGAAGAGGGCGGAAATTATGAACCGCTCCCCGAGGGTGATTATGATTTTACAGTAGCAAAGGTTGAGCGTGCTCGCTCACAGGGTAAAGGTAAACTGCCGCCATGCAATATGGCAAAAGTGACTTTTGATGTGTGGGGAGCAGATGACAAGCGAGAAATTACAGTTAATTTCGTACTGCACTCCTCGCTTGAATGGAAGCTGTCACAGCTCTTTTTGTCCGTGTCAATGAAAAAACACGGCGAACCGCTCCGTATGGATTGGACAGGCATTATCGGCAAGAAAGGTAAATGTCAGGTTATCATCCGCAAATATGTGAAGAATGACGGCACAGAGGGCGCAACAAATGACATCAAGTATTTTTATGCCTACGATGAGCAGGTGACAACGATATCGCCTACCGTAGCACAGTCTGCACCTCAGCAGTATGTACAGCCTACATATCCGCCACAGTATAACACACAGCCTGCAACGCCAAATACTGCGATGCCGAATAACTGGACACCGGGTAGCTTTTAATGCAACTTCGACCGTATCAGAATGAAGCGAAGAATGCCGTTTTCCGCGAGTGGGAAAGCGGCAATTTAAAAACATTACTTGTCTTGCCTACAGGCTGTGGCAAGACAATAGTTTTTGCAAAAATCACCGAAGAATGTGTCCGTCGAGGTGACAGGGTGCTGATACTTGCCCACCGTGGAGAATTACTCGACCAAGCGGCGGACAAAATCCAAAAAGCAACAGGGCTTAATTCGTCAGTCGAAAAAGCCGAGCAAAGTTGCATAGGTTCGTGGAACAGGGTTGTTGTAGGCTCTGTACAGACGCTTATGCGTGAGAAAAGACTGTCAAAGTTTGACAGCGATTATTTCGACACAATCATTATTGATGAAGCACATCACTCAATCAGCGACAGTTATCAGCGTGTGCTTGAGCATTTTGACAATGCAAAAGTGTTGGGTGTTACCGCAACACCCGACCGAGGAGATATGAAAAATTTAGGAGCGGTATTTGATTCGCTTGCGTATGAATACACACTCCCTAAGGCTATCAAAGAGGGGTACTTGACACCAATTAAAGCTGTGACAATACCGCTTACACTTGACCTTTCGGGAGTTGCCACACAGGCAGGAGATTTTAAAGCAAGCGACATTGACACGGCACTTGATCCGTATCTTTATCAGATTGCCGAGGAAATGAAAAAATACTGTAAGAACCGTAAAACTGTTGTGTTTTTACCACTTGTAAAAACATCGCAGAAATTTAGAGATATTTTGAACGAAAAAGGCTTTAAAGCGGCAGAGGTAAACGGTAACAGCGAGGACAGAGCAGAGATATTGCAGAACTTTGAAAACGATAAATACAATGTGCTGTGCAACTCAATGCTTTTAACCGAGGGTTGGGACTGCCCAAGCGTTGACTGCGTTGTCGTTTTAAGACCTACAAAGGTGCGTGGGCTTTACTGCCAAATGGTCGGCAGAGGTACAAGACTTGCTCCAAACAAGACGGAGCTTTTGCTACTCGACTTTTTGTGGCACACCGAAAGGCACGAACTTTGCAGACCTGCACATCTTATTTGCGACAACGAAGAAGTCGCACGAAAGATGACCGAAAACTTATCAGAACAGGCAGGTTATCCGATTGACATTGAAGAAGCGGAGGAAAAAGCAAGTGAAGATGTTGTTGCTCAGCGTGAAGAGGCGCTTGCAAATCAGCTTGCGGAAATGCGAACACGCAAACGCAAACTTGTAGATCCGTTGCAATACGAAATGTCAATTCAGGCGCAGGACCTTGCAGGATATGTTCCGGCATTCGGCTGGGAGTGTTCTCCGCCTACAGACAAACAGAAAGCAAAACTTGAAAAGCTCGGAATATTCCCCGATGAAATCCAGAGTGCCGGCAAAGCAAAACTTATTCTTGACAGGCTCGAAAAGCGAAGAATTGAGGGCTTAACCACACCTAAACAAATCCGTATGCTTGAAAGCAGAGGTTTTCAGCACGTGGGCAAATGGCAGTTTGACGAAGCGTCAGCCTTGATTTCAAGGATTGCCGCAAACGGTTGGAGAACTCCGAAAAACATTAACCCGAAAACATATGTACCGCAAAGCGAGGTGAATACGGTTGGACTTACTTAATGCACTTGAATACATCAGTCCGTCAGAGCTTGACTACCAAGACTGGGTAAATGTCGGAATGGCACTCAAACAAGAAGGATACAGCGTAAAGGACTGGGACGATTGGAGCAGAGCAGACAACCGCTATCACAACGGTGAGTGCGAAAAGAAATGGCAGAGCTTTAACGGCTCTGCTTCACCTGTCACAGCAGGCACGATAATCCAAATGGCTAAAGACAGGGGGATGACTTTTCGTGAATCGAAAGAACTCGGCTGGAATGACGAAATTGCTTTTGAGCAGGGTGATATCGGAGTAACAGCCTGTGAGGGTGTAAAGTTTCACGAGCCTGCAAACTGGAATCCTGTGAATGAAATTGTAACCTACCTTGAAACCCTCTTTGACAGCTCCGAAAATGTTGGCTATGTAACCGAAACTTGGGAGAAGAACGATAACGGCAAGGTTAAATATCTGCCTACAAAGGGCAGTTGTGACCGTACGGCAGGTGAGCTTATCGCCGCCCTCAACAATTGTGACGGTGATATTTCAAATGTATTCGGCGATTACAAACCCGAGGCAGGAGCGTGGATAAGGTTTAATCCATTGGACGGTAAGGGTGTTAAAAACGAGAATGTAACCGATTATCGTTACGCTCTGGTGGAATCTGATTGTATGGCTCTTGAAGAACAAAATGCAATCATCAGAGAGCTTGAGCTGCCTGTTGCGGTGCTTGTTTATTCGGGCGGAAAATCAGTCCACGCTATCGTTAAGATTGATGCCGCAAACTATGACGAATACCGCAAAAGGGTTGATTATCTCTACAATGTATGCCATAAAAACGGCTTTGAAATCGACAAGCAGAACCGCAATCCGTCAAGGCTGAGCCGTATGCCCGGTGTTATCCGCAACGGCAAAAAGCAGTTTATCATTGACACAAACATCGGTAAATCCGATTTTGCCGAGTGGAAAGACTGGGTGGAAAGTATCAACGATGACTTGCCCGACCTTGACAACCTTGCAGATTTTTTTGAAAATCCGCCTGAACTTGCACCGTCGTTAATTGAGGGTGTTCTCCGACAGGGACATAAAATGTTGCTCGGAGGACCCTCGAAAGCAGGTAAGTCATTCGGACTTATTGAATTGTGCATAGCAATAGCAGAGGGTACAGAGTGGTTTGGCTTTAAGTGCGCACAGGGCAATGTATTGTATGTGAACCTCGAACTTGACCGTGCGTCCTGCTTTCACCGTTTTAAAGATGTTTATGAGGCATTGGGGCTTGAACCAAAAAACTTAAACAGAATTGATATTTGGAACTTGCGTGGCAAGTCTGTGCCTATGGACAAGTTAGCCCCCATGCTCATTCGCAGGGCATTGAAAGGCAACTTTATAGTCGTAGTGATTGACCCGATATACAAGGTTATTACAGGCGATGAAAACAGTGCTGACCAAATGGCACATTTTTGCAACCAGTTTGACAAGGTATGTACAGAAATCGGATGTGCAGTAATCTACTGTCACCACCATTCAAAAGGTGCTCAGGGCGGTAAAAAGTCAATGGACAGAGTTTCGGGCTCGGGTGTTTTCGCTCGTGACCCCGATGCACTCCTTGACCTTACAAGGCTTGAAATCAGCGACAATCTGATGAAACAGCAAAAGGATGAAAGAACCTGTAAAATCTGCAAAGACTGGATAGGTCGCTTCAACAAAATCAGTGAAGTGTGTTCGCAGGATGATTTGGTAATGGCAAATAATATGATTGACATCGCACGCAAAACGCTTCCTGAACAGTCTTTTAAGCTGATGATGTCAGATGTTGCCCGTGCCGAAAAAACCGTAAAAGGGATGTCAGCGTGGAGAATAGAGGGTACTCTGCGAGAGTTTCCGGCATTTGATGCACTTAACCTTTGGTTTGATTATCCGATACACAAATTAGATACAACAGGTGTGTTGAAAGACTGTAATTTTGAGGGCGATTTTAACCCGCCTTACAAGAAGAATTTCAGTAAGAAAAATACTAAATCGGAACGCAAAAAAGAACGCTCAGAATCTCTTATGACAGCCTTTACGGCAGAAGAGAATAACGGTCAGGCAGATATAAATGACATTGCTACATATCTTGGAGTTACCGAAAAAACAGTCCGAAATCGACTAAAAGAACACGGCGGATTTTGGATTGACGGCGGTAAAACAGGATTGAGGGAAAAGGAAAAAGTCGAATAAATTTTCCTTTTTTGTCAAATTTGGAAAGAAAATTTTATCGAGAATTTCCCTTTCCGTGAAGGAAAATAGGGAAAATTTCCCGAGAAATTCTCTTTCCGAAAATGACGGAAAATGACTTTTTTCTCGAGATTTTCCGAGGGAAAGAAAAAACCTATATATATATTCTATATATATAGGAGTATTTCCGTTCCCTAAGGTCACAGGGGTGAAGTAGTTGTGCGAAGCTTACGCACAACAACTCCTTCCCCTGACCTGTGACTAAAAGCAAAATTTTAAAGTTAAGAAAGGAATGGCAAAAAATGGCAAAATGCAAATCGACTTCAAAAGATAAAAGATTGAAAATCGCTAAGGGAATGCCACCTTTGAGGCGAAAACTTCCAAATAAAAGTTACAGTTACAAAAACGATCAGGTAATGGACTGGATTTCTAAACGACCGGCGTTGATTGACTATGTGTTAGATAAGTTAGTAGCTAACGGATACATAGTTTACGACCCGAAATTAAAGTTGTGGTATGGAGTTGATTATTTTGAAGAAAATGAAGACTGAATTTTTTATGCCGATGATACCGCCGACCGTAACGGCACAGGAACATAAAGTTATGGTAAAAAACGGCAAACCTGTTTTTTACAATCCGCCCGAGGTGAAACAGGCAAGAGAAAAGCTCATGTCACATTTAGCAAAGTTTAAACCGTCAGACCCGTACAAGTCGGGTGTCAGACTGATAACAAAGTGGTGCTTTCCTCGTGGTAAACATCAGGACGGCGAATATCGTATAACAAAACCCGACACAGACAATTTGCAAAAAATGCTAAAAGACTGTATGACCGCTCTCGGATTTTGGTCTGATGACGCACTTGTTGCAAGTGAGATATGTGAAAAGTTTTGGGCAGAGGTTTCGGGTATTTACATCAAGGTGGAAATGCTGTGAATATCTCGGAAGTTAAACGCAACCTTGAAAGAACCGTGCTGTACAACGGTGCAGAATACATTCTGAAAGGCTGTATCATCAGACGGAATACAACGGGTCGGTTTTACTATCAGGTAGAGCTTATGGACACCAAAGCCAAAAGCTCGTTGATTGTAACTGCACTTGATAAGATTGACGAAAGGAGAGCAAACGATGAAAGCGAGAATACCGCCTAAAATCCCGAAACAGCTCAAACAGGAAGCTGAACGGATTGCCAAAAACGCATACGAGCAGATCCGAGAAAAAGAAAACAAGGACATCACACGCAGAGTATTTAAAACAATGCTGTATGCTTTGCATAAGGATTTCGGATTTGGTCGTGACAGATGTGCAAAGGCACTAAAGTCTATGACCGAAATAATTGAACACTCCGACACGGACGAAGTGTTTTGGGAGCATATCGACAGGGTTGTCATCGACAAGCTGAAACTTGAATTTGAGAAGCGGGACTATACCGACAATGGAAAAGTTGTTAATTTTGAAGGAGACGAAGAAAATGATGGAATTTACACTTAATAAAGAAACAATGGAATTTGAACCTGTCAAACAGCCATTTAAAGTTGTTGAAATCAGATGCGAAACTGAAAAAGACTACAACGATTTTGAGAAGATCATAGCGTTGAATCAGCCAAAAAAGCCTGTTAAATCTGATAAACAGGTAATCCGCTATGTGCAGACATATGAGTGTCCTAACTGCGGAAGAAAATTCACAGGCAACATAATGAATTACTGCTATCATTGTGGGCAGAGGTTAGATTGGTCTGACGAAATGGACGGTGAAGAGTAATGGCATTTCCCCAAAAGCTAAAAGCATTAAGGCTTGAAAATGGATTCACGCAGGATGAACTGGGTGAAAAGCTCTATTTGAGCAGAACAAGTATATCTTACTATGAGCAGGGAAAATTTGAGCCTAATATCGAAACCATAATAGCTGTAGCGGATTTATTTAACATCACAACAGATGAATTGTTGAAGTGAGGCTGAAAATGGATAAGTCACACAGAACAGATTTAACATTTTCAAGACAGCTTGAAAAGGCTATGACATCAAGAAACATAGGTGCAACAAAACTGTCGAGAATGTCGGGAATACAACGTAGTCAGATATGCAAATATTTGACTGCTGAGATGTCGCCGACTGCAATGACTATTCGCAAATTAGCTATTGCTTTAGGCGTAACATCTGATTATTTATTAGGGCTGGTTAAAGCAGACAAACAATAGCTTACAATAATAAAATTGTACCTAAAAATAACAGCAAAAAATTATACAATGGACTTATGATGCAGAAGGATTATCTGTGCTGTAAGTCCATTTTTATTTGGCGGTGTATGGTATGGCTAAAGCGTTTGCTATAGGATTTTATAAATCTAAAAAATGGCAAGATTGCCGACAGAGTTTTATCGCTAAACGAATACTTGTTGACGGCGGTTTGTGTCAGCTGTGCAAAGAGCGACACGGCTATATCGTGCACCATAAAATTATGATTGATGAGAGTAATGTAAACAATCCTGATGTTACTCTCAATCATGAAAATCTCATGTATGTATGCAAGAAATGTCACGATAACTTACCGGGACACGGGATAGGTTGCGAACCGAAAAAATATTTTTTCGACGATAGCGGAATGCTCCGACCGATTATCCCCCCCGTTGAAAAATCGGAAACCGGTGACCGTAGGACCGAGGGGGGCAGTTAGATTTTTTGCGCGCCTTACATATAGCCCCCCTCCCCCTCAAAATCGTGTGAAAGGACGGTGATTGATTTGACTGACGAACAGAAAGAACAAAGAGCGATTAAGAGAGAAATAAAACGATTAACGGAAATCTACAAGGATATAGAAGTTAAAAGAAAAGACCTCGCCGTTGGTTTGATCGAAAATGCGGCGTTTACTCGAATCAGGCTGAAAGAACTGCAACAGGACATTGCAATTTATGGCTTGACTGAACTGTTTTCGCAGTCGGAAACGCAAGAGCCGTACTCACGCAAAAGACCTGAGGCAGATTTGTATAATACAATGCTCGGCAACTATCTCAAGTACATTAAACAGCTCAACGATATGCTTCCGAAAGTGACCGAGGCAAAGATTGCGACAACAGACGGCTTTGACGATTTCGTCGAGGGGCGTGACAAGGCTTGAAACGCTATCCACTAAGTTACAACCCCATACTTGAATATTACGAACAGATACAAAATGGCAAAGTTGTTGTTTGCGACAAGATACGCAAATGGTACAGGCATTTAAGTGACAAGGTGATTAATCCGACAGACGGCTATCACTACGAAGCAAAACGAGGAAATCACATCATTGAATTTGTCGAAAATTACTGCCGCCACAGTAAAGGCAAAATGGGCGGCCAGCTCGTAAGGCTTGAACTGTGGGAAAAAGCGTGGCTTGCGGCGACTTTTGGCTTTGTAGATGATGACGGTGTTCGTCAATACAATCTTTCTGTGCTGATTATCGGAAAAAAGAACGGCAAGTCTTTGCTTGCCTCTGCGATAGGCTTATATATGCTTATCGGTGACGGTGAACCCGGTCCCGAAGTGTATGCGGTCGCCACAAAGCGTGACCAAGCCAAGATTATTTGGCAGGAGGCGAAACGAATGGTTCGCAAGAGTGAAACTTTATTAAAGCGAATTAAACCGCTGTTGAATGAATTGAGTTCAGAAGATTACAATTGCGGAGTATTTAAGCCGCTTGCCTCTGATTCGGACACGCTTGACGGTCTAAATGTACATTGTTGTTTAATGGATGAGTTGCACCAATGGAAAAACGGCAGACAACTATACGACATTATGGCAGACGGTACAATCGGTCGAGACCAGCCTCTTATCCTTGTCACAACAACCGCAGGCAAGATAAGGGAAGATATCTACGATGAGATTTATGACGACGCCGTTCGCACTACGAATGGCTTGTTTGATGATGTGGGCTACAAGGATGAACACAGCCTTTACATCATATACGAACTTGACAAGCGTGAAGAATGGGAAAAGCCCGATTGCTGGGAGAAAGCAAACCCCGGGCTCGGCACGATTAAAAACCGAAACGCTCTTGCAAGCAAAGTTAAGAAAGCGCAGGCGAATCCGTCGCTTGTACGAAATCTTGTATGTAAGGAGTTTAACATAGCCGAAACATCAACTGAATCGTGGCTCAATTTCGAGGAGCTTAACAACGAAACAAAATTTGATGTGAAGGAGCTTCATCCGACCTACGGCATAGGCGGTGCAGATCTGTCAAGCACAACCGACCTGACAGCGGCAAAGATGTTGTTTCGAATACCTGACAACGAAAACATTTATGTGATGTCTATGTACTGGATACCTGCCGACCTCGTAGCGAAAAAAGTAACCGAGGACAAAATTCCATATGATAAGTGGATAGAACAGGGCTTTATGCGTACCTGCCCCGGAAACAAAATCGACGCAAGTGTTGTTACGGCATGGTATCAAGAACTGCAAGACGAATACGATATTTACTTGTGGAAGGAGGGCTATGACGCTTGGTCGGCTCAAATGTGGGTTAATCAGATGATTGACGCTTTCGGTCCTACCGTTATGGAAGCGGTACATCAGGGCAAGAAAACACTGTCTGCCCCGATGAAAGCCCTCAAAGCCGACCTTGTGAAAAAAAGAATAATCTACAATAACAATCCAATTGATAAATGGTGTCTCGCAAATACTGCAATTGATGAAGACAGAAACGGTAATATACAGCCAATTAAAACCTCGAAGTCAACAAGACGAATTGACGGTACTGCGGCATTACTTGACGCTTACACGATATATTTTGAGTACGAAGATGAATACCTGAGCATTGTTTAATTTAGGAGGTGAGAAAATGGGAAAATTTAAGAACTTTTTAAATTTTGTTCGTAATGTCAGAAAGACAAAGAATTTTTCAAGGGTTGAACTTGTCACACAGAATAATTCAAATTTTTTCTTATGGGGCAACAGGGCATATGATTCTGACACAGTCCGAGCTTGCGTTAATGCACAGGCTCTCAGATTCTCGAAGTTATCCATTAAACACATAAGAGAAACAATCGTTGACGGCAGAAAAGACTTGCTAATCAATCCAGAGCCTTACCTCAAATTTTTGCTTGAAGAGCCAAACCCGTACACAACAATGGATATGCTTTTGTATAGGACAAGTACACAGTTATCGCTATCAGGTAATGCGTTTTGGCTTATCATCAGAGATTTAAACGGCTTGCCGACAGAATTGTACTTCATTCCGGCTAAATCGGCTACGGATTTGTACGACGCCAACGGCAATCTTGTTTATGAATTTATTCTTGCGAACGGCAAGACCTACCGCTTTGCCTCGGAAGATGTCATACATTTGCGTGATGACTTCGCAGAGAACGATATATTTGGAAGCGGTAAATTTAAGGCTCTTGCTCCTTTGCTTGAAATCGTTGAAACAACCGACAGCGGTATCATAAGCGCCATCCGAAATTCGAGCGTCATTAAATGGTTGTTAAAATATACTTCGTCATTGCGTCCCGAGGATTTGAAGAAGAACGCAAAAACGTTTGCTGATAACTACCTTAACATCAGTAACAGCTCCGTGGGTGTTGCGGCAGTTGACGCAAAGGTTGACGCAAATCAGATAACCCCGAACGACTATGTTCCAAATGCTTTGCAAATGGATAGAACAAAAAACAGAATTTTAGAGTTGTTCAACACCAATGTAAAAATTATCACATCAACAGCGAACGAAGATGAAGAAAATGCTTACTTTGAGGCGGTGATTTCACCTAAAATTATTCAGCTTAAAAACGAGCTGACACGGAAACTTTTCACTCGCCGTCAGCGTAGTCGTGGAAATTACATCGCAGTAGGTTCGTTCAATCTACAATCTGCAAGTCTTAAAACTAAGCTAAATTTTGCTGGAATGGTTGACCGTGGTGCAATGCTTCCGAATGAATGGCGAGAATCACTTGGTCTTGCTCCTGTTCCGGGCGGTGATACTCCGCTCAGAAGATTAGATACAGTTGCAGTTGACGAAGGAGGTGAAAACGATGCCGAAAACAATTGATATTAAGGGTCCTATCATTACGAATGATGATAAGTGGATTTACGACTGGTTTGGCGTAGCCTCTTGTTGTCCTGCCGACATTCGGTCACAGCTTGACGAAGTGGCAGACGATGAGATTGTGCAGGTTGTTATCAATTCGTCAGGTGGTGACATCTTTGCCGCCTCAGAAATTTACGATATGCTCGCCGAAAGCAAGGCTACAATCAAGGTCATTTTTGCCGCCTCGGCCGCTTCATACATCGCTTGTGCGTGCACATCTGAAATTGTGCCAACAGGTATGCTTATGATTCATAATGTTTCAAGCTATGCCGCAGGGGACTACAACGATATGGCTCACGAATCGGGTGTGTTGCTCAAAGCAAGTAAAGCCGTTGCAACAGCATACAGACTTAAAACAGGTATGACCGAAGATGAACTTATCGGACTTATGGATAACGAAACTTGGCTTACTGCTGATGAAGCAGTTGAAAAAGGTTTTATTGACAAGGTCGCAGAATATGCTGAAAAGCCAAAAGAGGTTAAACTTGCGGCAAGCCTTAACGGTCTTATCCCTGACACAATTATCAAACAGATGAGAAGTGAAAAAACACAGCTTACAGCAAAGCTTGAATTACTCAAACGAAAGGATGTTGAATCAGAATGAACAGACAGGAATATCTTGACAAAAGAAATGCACTCTATGATAAGGCTAAACGGCTTATCGCAGAGAACAAACTCGCTGAGGCGAGAGAAGTAACACAGCAGATTGATAAACTTGACAGTGAGTTTGAAAATTCTGCCGTGAATAAGGCAAACAAAAATGCAGAGGAGGGAATCAAAATGCCGCCTGCACCATTTGAAAATCACAAGACAAACATCGACCTTACAGATGAGGGCGAACAGGTAACAGATATGTACGCAACACTTGAATACAGAAAAGCTTTTGCTAACTATATTCAGAACGGTGTACCCGTGCCACAGAAGTTTATGAATGCGGCATCACAGACCACATCGAGCACTGCGGCGGCTATCGTGCCGACTACAATGTATCAGCGTTTGATTGTTGAACTTGAAAAAGTCGGCGAGATTTACGCAAGAGTATTTAAGACAGCTTATCCGACTGCACTCCTTGTTCCTACACAGAACATCAGACCGACAGCGAGCTGGGTTGACGAAGAAAAGGGTTCTGACCAGCAGAAAGTTACAACTGACAAGGTTGTGTTTGCAGGCTATAAGCTTGAATGTAAGGTTGCATTTTCTCTCTTTATGACAAAGACTGCACTTGATACCTTTGAATCACAGTTCGTTGACCAGATTAAGACTGCGATCGTAAAAGCTGTTGAATTTGCAATCATCAAGGGTACAGGCACAGGCTCTCCGACAGGCATTCTTACTTGCACACCGCCTGAGGGTCAGACTATTGAAATTGCAAAGACGGGTAAACTTGCCTATTCAACACTTTGTAATGCTGAGGCGGCTCTTCCTGCCGCATATGATGATGCTGTATGGCTTATGACAAAGAAATCATTCTTTGCATTTATGGGCATTACAGACAGCAACGGTCAGCCTGTTGCTCGTATGTCTGAGGGTCTCAACGGTAAGCCGTCACTTACCCTTTTCGGTCGTGCAGTTATTCCGACAGACGGGTATATGGATTCGTACGCTGACACGGTTTCAGCTGACACAACCTTTGCAATGATGTTTAATCTCAACGATTACATCTTTAACGAGGTTATGGGCCTCAGCGTTAAGAAGTACGAAGAGGACGATACCGACAACACCGTTATTAAGGCTGTAATGCTTGCAGACGGTAAGGTTGTGGATACTCACAGCCTCGTCAAGCTCGTTAAGAAAAGCGCTTAAAAGAGGTTTGAATTATGGCAGTATCCAATGAAATTGAAGCCGTAAAGGTTTCGCTCCGTATCAATACGGTGCTGTTTGACGATGAAATATCTGCCCTCATTGATTCTGCCAAAAGCGATATGACAGGTGCAGGAGTTGATGTCAACAACAAAAACTCAACTGCACTTGTTATGCAGGCAATCAAATTCTATTGTCGTGCTTATTTTTCAGTGACAGCTGACAGCGAATGGGCACGACATTACGAAGAATTGCGCGATGCGATGGCGGCGAGAGGAGCACAAACAAAATGAATGCAGACACTCTTGTTAAACTTGTTGAAAAGTCAGGGCAAACAACCAATGACATCGGCGAAATTGTGTATCAGGAAAAGCTCCGAACGATTTATGCACAACGCAAATATGTTCGACAATCTGAATTTTTTCAGGCACAGGCGAACGGGTTGAAACCCGAATGTATGCTTGAAGTCAACTCGTTTGAGTACCACAACGAAGAATTTTGTTATCTCGAAAATAAGAGGTTCAAGATTTATCGTGCGTATGAGATTAAAGGCACAGAGCGTACGGAGCTGTATTTAACGGATGTGGTAGGTGAGAATAATGTCTTTGCCTAAAGCAGTTAAAGTCACAAAAAACGGCGTTGAGATAATCAGCAATGTTGACCGTATTCAATATACGCTCAAAGAGCTTGAACGAGCCGCTCTGCGCGATGTTGGCAAGTTGGTATGTAAACGGTCGCGACAAAAAATAAAACGCAGGATGGGGCGATTAGCAAAGAATACGCAATATTGGGTACGCTCAAAGCAAGAAGTTCCTGACCTGCAGGTTGGTTTTAAGCCGGGCGGATTCTATGGTTTGTATCAAGAAATCGGTACAAGCAAGGCTCCAAAAATCGGAGCGTTAAGTGATGCCGCCGAAAGTAACATCAAAGACATCATAAAAATTGAACAACAGTACCTCAGTGCCGTAGGCACAGAAGAGGCAGAACGAAAAATCAGTGAGGGGGAATACAGCGGTGAATAGCATTAAAAATTTATTAAATGCGGTTTTGTCGCAGTATGTCCCCTCATTTTTTATGGTTGGTGACGGCTTCCCGAGGCTTGTTTACGAACTGAAACAGCTTTACACCGATGAGCCGTACAAGAAATATCTTGTTACGCTTAATCTGTACGATAGGTTCACCACCGAGAAAATCGACAATATTGTGGATAAAATCTATTCGGACATTGCGAGAGCAACCTATACACAAGGTGAACGGCATTACAAATTCTACAATAACAGCGACAGGCAGTATGTCGCTGAATCCGATAAAACAATAAACAGAATAATGACAACCCTTGAATTGAGAGTTTACGAAAGAGAGGATGATTAAAATGGCAACAGTTAAGCCACGAAAGATTAAACCGTACAGCGGTTACAGCAATAAGACGGCTGACCGTATGTTACTTGACGCAGGTGCGTTTTTTGTCAACTACGATCCTGCTACTGACACATATGCAAGCGCCAAAAAGGCAGGCAAATGTCTTGGTGTAACAATCAAAGGCGGTGAATTTTCGGCAAAGCCAACACTCCGCCGTCTTGAATTTGACGGAGTAAAAACCCGTACCAAAGACGACACCGTAGTTGACGGTTGGGAAGTTTACATCAAAGCAACCCTTGCCGAAATGACTACTCAGAACTTCATTTACGGTCTTGGAATTGCCGACAAAGGTACAGACGAAAAGGTCGCAGGCTACGATGTAATCACAGGTAGAGATGTTATTCTTGACAGTGACTACATTCAGAACATCACTTGGGTAGGCTGTCTCCTCGGAGAGGATAAGCCGTGTATTATTCAGGTATTCAACGGCTTTAACGAAAACGGTCTTACTCTTACAATCGCTGATAAAGACAACGGTAAGGAAGAAGTTCAGTTCTATGGTAACCTTTCACCCGAAGTTTACGATTCAGAGGACGAAATCAAACCACCGTTTAAAATTTTTAGACCAACAGAAACAACGGAAGCAACGGAGGCATAATTATGAGAAAATTAAGCATTAAAGACGCATTTACTCTTGCTCGCATTATCAAAAAAGCAGACATCAAAGAGGAAATTGCAGACTTTGCAAATCGCATTGCTGTCAAAAATAACAGCAAAGATGAAACGGTCAACACCGAAGCGGTCGGTCTTGAATTTGTGATTACTCTGTTGACTTCTTTGGCAACCAAAGAAACAGAACAGGAATTTTATTCATTGCTTGCCGACATCAGAGGCGACATTACTGCTGATGATGTAAGTAAATTAAGTATCCCCGAGGTTCTTGACAATGTAAAGACAATCATCAGGGAGAACGATATTAAGAGTTTTTTTACCTCGCTCTCAGCCTTGAAGTAAGAACATATGGAATGCTCGTGCAGTATTGTTGTGGCAACACTGCCATACTGCATGAGCTGTCTTTTTCAGATGCTGTCGAGATTATCAAAAATGCTATAAATGACCGTAACGACGAATTGCTTTATAAAGCCTATATTTTGACTGTTGTAGGAAATTTCACAGGCTTGTTGTACACGGATTTCGTTAACAAGGCAACAGGCTCGACACGGTCTGAAAACATTGTTGATACGGTCAATACGGAAGAAATCGAAAAAAAGGTCGAAAACTATCTTGATAACTACAAGTGGGAGGAGGTGTAGCTAATAATGGCTGTTGAAGTATTTAAGTTATTCGGTTCTATATTCGTAAATAACGATGAAGCAAACAAATCCATTGCAGAGACCGAGAAAAAAAGTAAGGGCGTTGCTTCAACCCTTGGTAACGGAATAAAAACAGCCGCTAAATGGGGAACTGCTCTTGTGGGTGGAGCGGCGGCAGGCGTAGGAGCATTGTCCTCTGTCGCAGAGAGCACCCGAGAATACCGCACCGAAATGGGTAAACTCGACACAGCTTTCACCACCAACAAATTCTCAGCGGCAGACGCAAAGCAAACATATTCCGACCTCTATGCCGTAGTAGGTGACAGCGGACAAGCGACAGAAGCCGCAAACCACCTTTCTTTGCTTTGTAATTCAACCAAAGATTTGCAATCTTGGACAGAAATCTGCACAGGTGTTTACGGTCAATTCGGTGATTCCTTGCCTATTGAGGGGTTGACGGAGGCGGCGAACGAAACCGCAAAAGTCGGACAGGTAACAGGTCCGCTTGCTGATGCTCTTAACTGGATGGGTGTGTCTGAGGATGCTTTTAATGAAAAACTTGCAAAATGCTCTTCGGAGCAAGAGCGACAGCAGTTAATCACATCCACGCTCACATCGCTGTATTCGGATGCCTCTGCTCAGTATAAGAAAACAAACGGCGATGTAATGGAATCTAACAGGGCACATCAGCAGTTATCCGACACTATGGCTCAGATTGGTGCTGTCGCTGAGCCTGTCCTTAACTCTCTTATCGGTCTTGGTGGTAAACTCCTCGAACAGCTCTCACCATTGATTGAGAGCGTGGCAAACAACCTTGCCCCCGTTTTAATCAACATTTGCGAAGAGATAGCTCCGATAATTGTGTCAATGCTTGAGCAGATAATGCCGTTAATTGAGGAGTTACTACCGTTTATTGCTCAGCTTATGGAGCAGTTAGCCCCTCTCATTGTACAGATTGTCGAACAGTTATTTCCGCCTTTACTGCAAATTATACAGGATTTACTTCCGTATTTCATGCAAATAATCCAAGCTATCATGCCGTTATTCAGTACACTTGTAGAACTTTTAATGCCTGTAATCGAGATGTTTATTCAGCTTGCCAGCGTATTGCTCAACGGTCTTTTAGCGGCTCTGACACCAATTATTGAGGATTTAGCGACATTTCTCAATGACCTTTTAGCGCCTCTTATCCCGATTATCAGCGAGCTCTGCAACACCATCGTTGAAACTTTACAGCCTGTTTTCGAGCAGTTATCGCCTGTCATCTCACAGGTTTTCGATGCACTCCGTCCTGTTTTAGACTTGCTCGGCGAAATGCTTGAAACGCTTATTCCTGCGCTTGTACCGATTATCGAATGGTTAGCTCAAATTTTCAGCAATGTTTTGGGCAATGCAATTGAGAGTGTAAAAAACTTACTCAAACCACTCACAGGAGCGTTCGAGGGAGTTGTTAAATTTATAAAAGGTGTTTTCAGTGGCAACTGGGAAGAGGCTTGGAACGGTGTTGTTCAAATTTTTAAAAATGTATTCAATATCTTGCCAACAATTGTTGAAAACATAATCAATGGCGTAATCGGCATTATTAACGGACTACTTTCAGGCATTGACTGGGCAACATCAATGATTGGCTGGGAGATTGACCCGATTCCCGAAGTTACATTGCCACGATTCAGGGCAGGCATTGACTATGTTCCCCACGATAAATATGCCGCCTATCTTGACGCTGGCGAGGCAGTTCTCACAGCTCAAGAGGCTGAGGATTACAGAAAAGCAAAACGAGAGAGCAGAAGCTCGGTTTTTGAAGAGGATTCAACGAACATAGTTAATAACATAAGTATTAACATACCCTCAGTTGCTATCAACAACGAAATGGATATCGAAAGTTTTGTTGATGATATCAGCAACAGGCTTGCCGATGAGATAACAAGGAGGCAGAAAGCGTATGCATAACTTTTATTTTGGAGGTAAATGGTTATCGTATTTCGGTGGCCGTATCACAAAAGCGCCACAGCACGAAATCCCCGTTAGAGATGTTTCAACGGTTGAAATCCCATGCAGAGACGGTGATGTTTTGCTCGACAACGGCAGATGGCAAAATGTTGAATTTGAGCGTGAAATCTGCTTTTTGCCGTATTTATCCGAACTGTCAGCAAAGCACCTTGCGAGGGCCGTAATTGAATGGCTGACCTTAAATCGTGGCTACCAAAAGTACAAGGATACTTATAACCCCGGATATTTCACCGAGGCTTACATATCAAATACTAACGATATTGTTCGTGAACTCCCAACATTACTTACAACAAAAATCAAATTCAACCGCAAGCCGTGGTGGTATTCAGAGCTTGGACAACGGACTATTGATTTTGAAGTTAATAAATCGGTTTCCTTGCACAATCCTGAACAATATGAATCCTTGCCTACTATCATCATAACTAACACGAATGTTAGTGGTGGTACTACAGCTATTGCTAAAGTTAGCATAAACGGCGAATCGTTCAATTTGAAGTGCCCAGGCGGTTATGATTATGCCATGCTTGACGGCGAAACCATGCAGTATATAGCTTACAAATCAGACGGTACAACTAATTTTGTTGACGGCACTATACCTCCTAAATTAAAGGTCGGAGACAATCAAATTGTTGTAACGGCATATAAAAACGCACTGCTGTCAATAAGACCGAACTGGAGGAGATTATAAAAATGTTTCCTTTGTTGTATAAATCAGATTTTAAAACAATCAGCCCAAGTGGATTTAACCTGCTCGGACGGATTACGGAAATAATCAGCGGTAAAGTTACCGAGGAACGAAACGGTGATTATCTGCTCGAAATGGAACTATCAACAACGGACAGATGTGCTGATTTGCTCGACACTCAGTATTTCGTTAAAGCAAAACCAAACCCAACCGATGAACCGCAGTATTTTGAAATTTACGATTTGCAGTACAAAGACAAAAAATCAATTACGGTTAAAGCAAAGCACATCAAGCACAATTTGTACAACAACTTTTTGGTCGAAACTTCTAACCAAACTGATGTAGTGCACACTCCAAAGGAATGGTGGTATTTGCTTTGCACAGGGCGCCCTGAAGGGCTTCAAACGCAAATGACTTTGTGGGAGCATTATTTTGTTTTTTCGTCAGATATTACCACGAAATCATCTATGACGCTTGGATTTTGCACGCCTTGTACTCTTGGTGATTTTATGGGCGGAGCTGACGGCTCACTTGTTGATGTTTTCGGCGGTGAATATAAATACAACAACTTTAATGTATCGTTGCTAAAAAACCGTGGGGTGGTTACAGACTGCCATTTGCGCTGGGGCAGTAACATCAGCAGTCTTACGCAAACGCTTAATTCAGACGATATCTGTTCCCATGTTGCAGCGTATGCCACTTGCCATGATACATATAGCGACAAGAACGTCATCCTCTGCTCACAACCGCAAGAACTCAAAACCCATAAATCTAAGCTAACTAAGGTGAAAACGGTTGATGTTTCGGACGGAGGCTCGGTCTACATTGGCGATGAAACGGGTTACTGGAACTTCAATGCCCATACAGGTGAGAACAAAGATTTCTTGATTCAAAAGCTAAATATTCAAGCACAGGTTCTAAGAGGACAACTTGTAAATACAAACGGAGCGCCTACGCTTAATGTAAAGGTTGACTATCCGCCTACACTTAATGAAATGCTTGGACTGCATTTATGTGATACGGTGTATGTCGATACTGAAAACGATAGCTTGCAAGCAAAAATAATTAAAACAGACTATGATTTTGTGCTTGAACGGTGGAACAGTCTCGAACTCGGCACAGCGAAGTCAAAGTTATCTGATTATATAGTTAAATGAGGTGAAAAAATTTGAACATTAATCATACAAAAATGACACTCGAAATCAACAGCTGTAAGAATTACGAAATTTTAGAAGTCAGACAGGGCGATAAGGGCTCACGCATTATTGATTTTGCGTTCACCGTCAACGGCGAAACTGTTAACCTTGCCTCTACAATGTCAGCTAAAGTCAATGCTACGGTTGACGATGTAATCGTTGCGGACAGCGTTGCCGCAGTCGTTGACACCGAAAATAATGTAGTCACAGTTACGCTTACGGACGCAATGCTTGCTTTGTCAGGCATTTGTAAAATGGATATTGTGCTTACAGAAGGCGATGAAATCATAACCGCTGAAACCGTTTGTTTGCGTGTAGGAAAAAGCGTAATCAACGATGATAGCAAAGCCTTCCCGGGAGCAAGCGCTATTGCAGAAATCACAAAAGAAGTCGAAAATGCAAGAGGCAGCCATAATTCGCTTGGAGCAAGGCTTGATACGACCGACGCAAATCTTGCAAGTAAAGCCAATAAATCGACAACGCTTGCAGGGTACGGAATTACGGACGCATATACGAAGGAAAGAACAGACCAAAAACTTGCCCAAAAGCTCAATTCAATGCCGTTCGACAGCGAACCAAAAAATAATAGCCCGTGTTACCTCACAAGCGGAGCAGTTTACAACGCTCTGCTTGCAAAAGCAGATAAAGCCGCCTTGGCGACTAAATACGATTCGTCAAATATTGAAAGTGGTACATCAACACTCACACCGTATTCAGCCGTCACCGATAAAATCAAAAGTGCAAACTGTACATATAAGACGATTGGTGACATCGTAATCGTCAGTGCAACGGTCAAAATGAACGCAGTATCTCTTGGCGGCAATAGCATGTGTCTGCTGATTGATTTGCCGTACAAATGTATTTCCGAGGACAATGTTTTTTGTGTCGGTATTTCAAACCTTGGCAAGCTCTTTAAATTTGCCATTCCGAAAAATAACACTTGGCTACAGTTTTCGACTCAGAATAAGACGGCTTACACATTTGCAGACGGCGAGCAAATTAATGTGATTTGCTTGTACAAAATTAAATAACGGAGGTATGAAAAATGGAACTTAAAGAAAAAATCACACTTGATATGCTCACAAAGGACAGCGTTTCGGTACTCAGACAGCAGTTTTTGACCTTCAACGGTGAAGAAATGCAGGTTGGCGGAAACATCCGCAACGCATACATGAACAGCAAATCGGGCAGAGAACAGCTCAAAACGGTGCTGTCTGATGAATATGACAATGCCGTCATGGCAGTTTGGGGCGACAATCCAACCGTTGACGAGCCTGTCGAAAGTGAGATGTAAGCGATGAAGATTGATATTGTACAGCTTGCAGAAATCATATCTGCGTTAGCTTTAATTGGCGGTGTTGTATTTGGTGTTTTTAAATTTATCGAAAACAACAAAAAGCAGAACGCTGAAATCAAAAAAATCAAAGGTGAGCAGACCTTGACAATGTATGCACTCCGTGCGTGTCTTGATGGTCTGAAACAGCAGGGTTGTAACGGCAGAGTTACCGAGGCTATCAATAAGATTGATAAGTACCTCAACCAGTCGGCACATTCGGCGGAAGATTTAAATTGAAAGGATGATAATAATGAAAATGACAAACAAAATCTATGATGTACTTAAATACATTGCTCTTATCGTACTGCCTGCAATCGGTACACTTTACTTTGCCGTAGCAGGCATTTGGGGCTTGCCATACGGCGAACAGATTGTAGGCACTATCACAGCCGTTGACACCTTCTTAGGCGCTCTGCTCGGCTTGTCAGCTTATAAATATAACAAAACAGACGAAAGCGAGGAATGATTATGACAAATGCAAATTTTATTAAACTTGCAGTATCAGAGGTAAACAAGTATGTGTTAAATCACTTAGATAAGTCAGATGATACACCTGATTTTGACACTTTTGTAGTGTGGTCGTGTAAAACTTTGCAAAACCATAAATGCCTTATCAGCACAACATTACACGACGGGATGTATTACGAATGCACCTACAACGGCGATAAAAACGAAATGTATCTTGACGCATACAAAAAGTTTGAAAACAAAAAAATTATTTGCGAAAGTGAGGAATAATTATGAGTAATTCAAAACTTGTTAATTACACAAAATTAAGCCCAAACCACAGCGGTAAACGCACACACAGTATCGACCGTATTACTCCGCATTGTGTAGTAGGTCAGTGCAGTGTCGAAACCCTCGGCAACATCTTTATGAACACAGCTTGTGAGGCAAGCTGTAACTACGGAATCGGCTATGACGGCAGAGTGTTGCTTTGCGTTGATGAAGGTAATCGTTCTTGGTGTTCGTCAAGCAATGCCAATGACCAGCGTGCAGTTACAATCGAATGTGCAAGCGACACAGTAGCTCCGTACACCATGAACAGTAAAGTGTACAACAAACTTATTGCACTTTGCGTTGACATTTGCAAGCGTAACGGCAAGACTAAACTGCTTTGGTTTGGTAACGAGGACAAGACTTTAAATTATTCGCCGAAGTCGGGCGAAATGGTCTTGACTGTACATAGGTGGTTTGCAAATAAATCTTGCCCTGGTGACTGGCTCTATAACAGGCTCGGCAATCTTGCAGACGAAGTAAACGCACAGCTCGGCGGTAAAACATCAAATAAGGAGAATGAGGAAATGATTAAATACGGCTCACACAATACAGCGACACTTGCATTTAAGAAACAGTTAATTACTTTGTACAACATGAAAATCATCAAAACAAAAGTCGATAACTCGAATGGTTTTGGTGACGGCACTTTAAAGGCTGTTAAAGAGGCACAGAGGGCAGGTAAGGTCACGGTTGACGGCATTGTCGGCGAGAAGACAATCAATGCTATCTATCATCTCATCAATGACGGTATCAGAGCAAAAGACAGCAAAATCGCCAACGCTAAAAAAGCACTTGGCTGATTAAAACCTAAAGGACATTTTTAATGTCTTGACAAACACATAATTGCAAAAAAATCCCCCTCACCTATCTTCAATGACAGTGTGAGGGGAATTTGTTATTTGTTATTGTTGTCTTCTGCAATCCTTTCAAGCTCACGGATACAGTTTACGAATTAAAGGTGAGGTGAATATCACAACTTTTTCTGCCTTGCATTTGCCTAACATTTTTAACCGTTTTTCTTGTATTTTAGCGTATTTTAGCAGATAAAAGGCAAAAAATAACCGCACTAAAAAGCTTAAAAATGGCTTTCTAATGCGGTTTTTTCTATGGTCGAGGTGACAGGACTTGAACCTGCGGCATCTTGGTCCCAAACCAAGCACTCTACCAAACTGAGCTACACCTCGAAATGTTGTTTAACAACGACAGCTTGATTATTATATACCATATTTTCGGATTTGTCAACATAATTTTCGTTTTTTATTCAAAATTAATTCAAATATTTTGAAAGTCACCATAAAACAGACCGAAAATGTGGTACAAAACAGCCGTCCCTGCATAAGAAACGGCTGTTGGTGCAGGTAACAGGACTTGAACCTGCATGAAATTGCTTTCACATGGACCTGAACCATGCGCGTCTGCCAATTCCGCCATACCTGCTTATTAAATTGAAAATTGAAAATGGAAAGTTGAAAATGATTGTGTCAACTTTTGCATAATCAATTTAAATTCCCTTGATTTTTACACGGTGGGGAAACCGAGGCGGAGCTTACTTTCAGATGAATCTTACTCCTCAGCTGATTCCGCAACAGCACTCAAAATATGCTATATTATTATAGCAGACCGACAGGTAAGTGTCAAGTGACATTTACTTTATCGGTCTGTTTTACGCTGATTATTTTTCAGAATCGGGTTTGCGGATTTTGAAACCGTCATATTTTCCGATGTCGCAGAGGGCAATTTCGTGGCAACCCATTCTTGTTGACAGCGGTGCAAGCTCCATATAGTCGCCGTAGAGGAAAGTAAGGTACTTGTCATATTCCTTTGGCACAGGGAACTTGTAACCCTCAAAGTCGGCATAAGCAACATCGTCAAGATATTCCTTTGGAAAAGCACCGTTATAAATATTTCTGCCCATTCCGTCATAGAGATATTTTGCGTTCTTTTTGTTTTTAAAGAATTTTAAAGTACGGACTTCAAGCCACATACTGAATCTGAGCGGAAATATTTTCTTGCAGAAATTTGTTACAATGCTCTGGATTCTACTGCCGTTTTCAGCCTTGCGATTGTTCCATTTATTGAACACCAGCGCTCTTGTGAACAGAGTCACAGCCATATGAATTTTTCGTCCGATTGCTGAATTGGCTGTGTTATCATGACAGAAAATATCAAACGCAATTCCGTTGTGCATTGCGTGATGGTCTTTTGCAAAGTCGGTTGCAAAGAAAGTGCCGTTAAGGCGAACCTTGGCAAATTCATAGAAACAAGCCTTGTCCGTATGGTACGATTGAAAAGTCATATTGCTCGGAAGTTCCTTTGGCGCAATCTCGCAAAATCGGTCAAAATCTTCACGCAACATCATAATATCGGCATCATCATCCCACGGAATGAACCCTTTGTGACGGATTGCACCGAGAAGTGTTCCGCCGCCGAGAAAATATTTTATGTTGTGCTTTCGACAAATTCTGTCGGTTTCAAGCAAAAATGCAAGCTGAATTTCGTGGATTGAATCAAGTCTGCGCTCGTGTGAGTGGGGGATACGCAGAACTTTTTCGGACTTCATCTTGTCCATTATGCAGATTTTCAGCATGGTTTCCAGGTCTATGTCGGGAGTGCATTCGTTTACGGAAATTTTGTTTGAATTAATTGCACAGCCGTCAAGCTCCGTAAAATTGCCCGACTTAATTGTACAGCGACTGCCGTAAATATCGTTGAGAACAGCCGCAATCATAATCAGCGATGCGTTGCAGTTTTTGCCGCCGACATTATAAACTGCGTTTTCTTCAAGAGTTGTCATTGCGAAAACAATCGCCTTTAAAACATCGTTGATATAAACAAAGGTGCAGCGATCCCTTGTTGCCGGAACAACTGTGTCACGGCGGTTGGCTATATCGTCAAAAACAGGATCAAGCACGCTTGTAAAGTTGCTTGACGCTCCCAAAATTATGCCCGTTCTGAGCGTTGTAACTGTTGATTCGCTGTTCTTCAAAACCGAGTGCAAGGTGGTTTCTCTCGTTCTCATAAGCTGACCTGCAAGCGATGAGGGAGAGGTTGTGTCAAGTTCTGCGTACTCGTTTTCGGAATAAACTCTGTGCGGTTTGGCTTTGCCGTAAATTCTGCTGTCGTTCACAACGACAACCCTTGCGCCTGTGGCTTTTGCAATTTTGGCACAGGCATTTATCTCTGCAATGCCGTCAATCATAATCTGTGGGTTGTTGTCTGTATGTTCACCGCAGATTCCTGTTGTAATTACATAGTCGGCACTTGAAATTTCTGATGCGGAATTATAATTGACAAAATCGAAATCATCTCTTAACAAGAGTTCGCTGTGGTATGATGCCATTGCGTTGCGTGATTTGCCGAGAAGGATAACTTTTATTCCGAGCCTTTTAGCATCGTTATTGTACAGAAAGGCATAGCAAAGACACCTTGCAAGTTCACCGCCCGAGATGACAATTGTTTTGTTCCTGAGCTTTGCAAGAGTTTCTTTTTCAACTCCGGGCAATGCCGCCCTGTCGGCCTCAAATTCGTTTAAAAAATCTTTAATACGCATTACTTTATCCTTCGCAATTCTGCTCGCAGTTCTGTTGCTCTTATACTGCGTTTTATTCCGTCTTTAAGCGTGGTTTTCGGACTAAAGCCGAGTGATTTTATTTTATCGTTGCACAAAACATACGGTGTGGGGGATGACGGAGAAAATTCGGGTTCTTCTTCGTCTTTTCTGTGAACGAACACTACGGAGAGATTCTTTTCGGGATTTGCCGATTTTACAAGCTGTGCAAATTCCCGCATTGTCACATTTGCGTTATCGTTTGAAATGTTGTATGCCTCACCGCTTTTTCCGTTAAGCAAAATATCAATCAATGCAGAAACCGTGTCCGTCACATAGCAAAAGCTGAACTTTTCACCACCGTTATCTGTAAGCATAATGCTCTGATTTTTTGCCGCACTGACAATCAGCTTTGCCCATTTTCTTTCATCGCTCATTCTGACACCTCCGAGTGTGGGGCAGGGACGGGCGATTTTTACATTCATACCGAACTTTTCAGCATAGCAAACAGCAAGTGTTTCGGCTGAACGCATACTTTGTGCGTATGCACTGTCGGCATCGGTCGGATCGAGATAGCCGAGGTCGTTTTCGCAAATGTTATTTTTACCGCTGAAAACCTCCCCGTAAACCATATATGAAGATACGAGCAGAACCGATTCGGCATTTGACTCTTTTGCATATTCAAGCACATTTGCAAAGCCCGAAGTGATTGTATCCGCAATTTCGGGATTACTGCAATCTTCCTCTGCAACCTCACACGGGCAGTTGCAGTATATTACAAAGTCGGCTTTTTCATTCACGGAAAATGCTCTTGAATCTCCGATTCCAACAACAAAATCTTTACGGAGAGTAAGGCTGCCGAACTGCTTTTCGGCATCTTCAAGGCTTTTTGCAAGGGTGATTACCCTTGTGTTGTTTTCAAAAAAATCATTGCCCTCAAGCAATGTGCATATAATGTAATATGCAATAAGTCCGTGACAGTCCGACACGAAAACAGTCTTGTTTTTTAACTGTTGAAAATTTATCCTGTTGTCTGCAATTTTTTTAATGTCCTCAAAAATTTCGGAGGACAGATTGCCTTTTACGGTACAGTCCATATGGGTTTACCTCTCAGATAAATCAGAAAAGCTCCGCAATTGTGGAGCTTTTGCTTTATTCCGAAACGGAATTATTTTTTCTTTTTTGATTCCTCATACACTCTTAGGGTTTCATCTGTCGGGCCGTCAAACATAACAGTTCCTTTTTTCAGGAAGATTGAACGCGCGCAGATTTCTTTAACCGAAGCGGCATTGTGACTTACATAAAGTACGGTTACACCGCTTTCGATAATCTCTTTAATTTTATTTTTACACTTCTTTTTGAAGGTTGCGTCACCGACCGAGAGCGCCTCATCAACAACAAGAACATCGGGTTCAATGTTGACATTGATAGCAAAACCAAGACGCATTTTCATACCGCTTGAGTATGTTCTTACAGGCTGGTCAATGTAATCTCCAAGCTCTGCAAAGTCGATGATTTTCTCCTCGATCTGCTTAATGTAGCTGTCCTCAAGACCGAGAACATAACCCTTCAGATAAATGTTTTCCCTGCCTGTCATTTCCATGGAAAAGCCTGCAGTGAGTTCAAGCAATGCGGCAACCTTGCCGTCAACGGTGATTTCGCCTTCGTCGGGAAATGCAACGCCCGTAATCATCTTGAGCAGAGTTGACTTGCCTGCACCGTTGTCGCCGACAATACCAACCGATTCGCCACGATTGATTACCATTGAAACATTGTTAAGCGCCTTGTTCGTTTTTGCATTCCTCGGCTTAAAGAAAAGAGCCTTGAATCTTGCCTTGTCATCTTTGTAGAGTGTATAGGTTTTGCTGACATTTTTAAAGGTAATAATCGGATCGGATACTTTTGTTTCAGCCATAATATTACCTCCTTAAAGTACATCAGGAAGTTTTTTCCTGAGTCTGTTGTAGTTGAAAATACCAAGGGCGAAAATTACAACAAATTCAATTGCAAACACAAGACATTCCGTTTTGTTTGCATAGAACGGTCTGTTGTAGAGGAAACAGTTGCGGTAGCCGTTTACGAAAAAGTTAATCGGATTGATAAGCATGAGCTTGTTGAGAAACGGCGAATCAAAGCCGTAGGAGTTGTACATAATACCCGATAACCAGAAAATACCTGACATAACGGAAACAATCAGGCTTTCAAAGTCCTTACTGAACGCAGACATCGGGGCTGTTGACCATGTGAGCGCAAGGAAGAAGATAAACATCAACGGACAGTACAGGAAAAATTGCAGATTGTACCAGCTCGGTCCGATTGTGAAAAGTACATATGCGTACATAAATGCCATAAGAATCAGGTGAACAAAAAGCCTTGAAACCTCTGTATAAGTAAGGATTGTTGAAACGGGGAACTTAACCTTTGTAATAAATTGACGGTTGATTCTCAGTTCCTTTGCACCCTGCGTTATGCTGTCCTGAATAAAGAACCACGGAATGATACCGATGAACATAAAAGTAAAGAAGTCAATGGAAAAAGGCTGTGCTCCGCCGATGTCAAGGTGAAGTGTTTTAAGCTGTTTGATACCGCAGGAAAAAGCGAACCAGTAAACAAAAATTGTAAACGCAGGCTTAACAACAGCCCAAAGAGGACCGATTACGGCGCCTTTGTAAGTTTTAATAAGTTCGTTTTTGGCAAGGAGCAAAATCTGCTTTCCGAAGCCACGATGTTCTTTTAAAATTGTAAACAATTATTATACCATCCTATCTCTTTTGTGATGCACAGGCGCCCGCCTGCAAGTGAATAAAATCGAAAAATGTATTATGCACTCTTTAACAGTATATATTATATTACTTTTTCCTAATTTGTCAATCAAAACAAGGCAATTGAAATCTATTTGTAAGATTGAGCGAATCCCCGTTAATTCTGTATATTTTGAGTGTTCGCAGAGCGAATATGACAACCTGTCACGGAAACCTTTAAAAATAAGGAATAATACTTTTCAGATAACATAAAATTTAAAGGCTGTATAAATGGGGGATGATTAATTTTAAAAATTCACAAAAATTAAAATCCCGAACAGAGCCTTTAAAAGCTTTGCTCGGGATTAATTTTATTGCTTATCAGTCTGCCTGGATTTTTACAAACTGTTCCTGCATATAGGAATAAACCTCATCGGAAACATTTGAAAATACATAGCATTTGTCAAGATACTCGTCACTTGGGAAGATGAATTCGTTTTTCTTTGCGTCTTCATCAATGTAATCGTCATATGCAACCTGATTGGGTGTTGCATAGTTGAGATATTCAAAGTTTGCGGCGGCAATTTCAGGATCCTGCATAAAGTTGATGAACTTCTCTGCATTTTCCTTGTTTTTACTGCATTTCGGAATACACATTGCGTCATAGAAAAGGTTTGAGCCGTCCTTTGGCATTGCGTAGTCAAGATCCTCGTTGTTATCAATCATTGTCATAATGTCGCCTGCGTAGTACGGAGCAATTGCCGACTGGCTGTTTTCCATTTCGGTAAATACCTGATCCATTACATATTTTTTAAGAAGAGGCTTCTGCTCTTTAAGTTTAGCGGCGGCTTTGTCAACATCTTCCTTGGTGCAGTTAGCAGGATTAATGCCCTCAAGCTGCATTGCAATTGCCATTGCATCACGGCTGTTGTTAAACATAAGAATCTGACCTGAAAGGTCTTTGTTCCAAAGTGCGTCCCATGAATCGGGCTTTGTTTTAACCTTTGTTTTGTCATAAACCATACCTGTTACGCCCCAGCTGTAGCATACGGTATATTTACCTTCGGGATCGCAGGCAAGCTTTTTGAAACGATCCATAAGATTGTCGTAGTTAGGAATATTGTCAAAGTTAAGCTCCAACAGCATATCCTCATCAATCATTCTGCTGATCATATATTCGGACGGAATGACAACATCATAGCTTACATTACTGTTTTTCAGCATATTGTAAAGCTCTTCGTTGGTTTCATAGGTTGTGTAGTTTACCTTGATGTTGGTGCGTTTTTCAAACTCCTTGATAATGTCGAGTGAGTCATCTTCGCCGTTTGAAATGTACTCGCCCCAGTTGTAAACATTAACTTCTCCTGCGTCAGCTGAGTCAGCCGAAGCACCTCCGCCGCAGCCTGAAAGGCAAGCCGCACATGTTGCCGTCATTGCAGATGCAAGGACAATGCTGATGATTCTTTTCATTTCTCAATCTCCCTTTAATAAAATTTTTAAAATCAAGTTCTCTTTTTCTGCACCTTTTCTTCGTGTCTGTCACGCAGATTAATAATAACCATAACAATGAGTACAGCAAGGAAAAGCAGTGCGGAAAGAGCGTTGATTTTCGGTGAAATTCTCCTGTGAGTCATCGAGTAAATTTCAATAGAGAGGTTCTGGAATTTTGCACCTCTTGTGAAATATGTTATGATGAAATCGTCAAGAGAATATGTAAAACTCATGAGCAGACCCGAGAAAATACCCGGCATAAGCTCGTGAATAATTACCTTGTAAAATGCCTGCCATTGGTTACAGCCAAGGTCAAGGGCGGCGTCGTAAATGCTCTGATCCATTCGTTTGATTCTCGGCATAACATTAAGCACAACAAACGGAACACAAAAGCATATGTGCGAAATTAAAACCGTGAAAAATCCCATTTCAAAGTTAAAGATAACTCCGAGAGTCGTAAACAAAAGCATGAGAGAAACACCCATTACTATGTCAGGGCTGATGATCGGAATGTTTGACGCATTCTGAATAAGCATTCTTTTTTTGCCCTTGAAATTGCTGATGCCGATTGCGGCGGCAGTTCCGAGGATTGTTGCAAAAACAGATGCAAGAACGGCAATAATAACAGTGTTCCACAATGCGTTCATAATATTGTCGTCACGAAAAAGCTGTACATACCATTTGAATGTAAATCCTTTCCAGACGGTAGTTTTGCCGTTGTTGAAGGAATAGAAGATAAGTACGGCAATGGGCGAATAAAGGAAAATAAGCAGGATTGCAATGTAAATTTTTGAAAGAATACCTGTTTTCTTTTTCATTATGCAATCGCCTCCTCATCACCGAACAAGTTCATAATTATCAGGAACACGAAAATAAAAATCATTAATATCAATGAAATTGCCGAACCCGTGTTTTGGTCTGTCCAGAATATTTTTTCAATGACATCACCAATCATAATGTCGTCCGGACCGCCGAGATACTGTGCAACCAGGAATGTGCTTGCACTCGGAACAAATACCATTGTCACACCCGAAATAATTCCGGGAACGCTGAGCGGTGCGACAACCTTTCTGAATACGGTAAAGTTGTTTGAACCGAGATCCTGTGCCGCCTCAATAAGACCGTTGTCGATTTTGCTCATAACGGTGTAAATCGGCAGAACCATAAACGGAAGATATTCATACACCATTCCGAGAATTACCGCACCCGTGTTGCCGATGTAGGTTGAATGAATACCCAAAAGCGAGAGCATCATATCAATCGGACCGTTGTCCTGCAAAAGCGTTACCCATGCGTAGATTCTTAGCAGAAAGTTCATCCACATAGGAATCATAAGCAACATAATGAGCGTGTTCTGGGTTGATTCTTTCATTCTCGTGAGAAGGTATGCAAGCGGATATGCAAGTACAAGACAGATTGCCGTTGAAATAAGCGCAATCCAAAGTGATTTTACAAAAATGTTTGTGTAGTAAAACGCATTTGTAAATGCCTGAAACGAAAAATTACCGTTCTTGTCGGTAAAGGCGGTAAAGCCGATCATAATAATCGGAATCATTGTGAAAACAACCATCCAGATTATGTAGGGAATAGAGGGCTTGCGTGATTTCATTTATCAGCCCTCCTTTTCCGAAAACTCTGAGATTACCTCAAACCGAGCCTTTGAAAAGTTGAATGAAAGCGGAACATAGGTTGCGACCTGCTCGTCCGTATCGCTGAGCATAAGCCACTTTCTTTCGTCCGATTCAAGAATGATTTCGTTGTGTTCACCCTTGTAAACTACGGATTCAATGTACAAATCCTTTAAATCGCCCACGCCGTCGCCTGCAAGCGAAAGAGCGTCGGGCGGCAGAGTGATTTTTAGCTTTGTACCTTCTTCATAGTATTTATCGGGAACGGTAACGGTTTCGCCCTCAAGCTCAAATTCAAAGGAATTGTCATTCTGATTTGCGTATGTAACGGTTGTCTCAATAACATTATCGTAAAACGGAAGAAGCTTGTTCATAATCTGAATGTTGAACGGGATAACCCTCATACCGATTTTGCTTCCGATTTCAGCCGATTCGGTGGAGTGGATAAGAATTTCACACTTTCCGCATCTTACGCTCATCTCATAGTGAACGCCCTTGAAGGTTGTGTTCTCAACAGTTCCGACAAGCTGACCGTCCTCGGGAGAGGTAACTTCAATATCCTCGGGACGGATGACAACATCAACAGGAGTATTCCTGCCGAATCCCTTGTCAACACATTCAAGCTCTTTGCCGAGAATTTGAATTCTGCAGTCATCAAGCATAATTCCGTTGAGAATATTTGCCTCACCGATAAAGTCTGCAACAAATGCGTTCACAGGCTCGTTGTATATATCCTCGGGAGAACCAATCTGCTCGATTACACCGTTGTTCATAACAACAACACGGTCGCTCATGGTCAGAGCCTCTTCCTGATCGTGAGTAACATATATAAATGTTTTCTGAGTTTTCTGCTGGATTTCCTTAAGCTCAAGCTGCATACTCTTACGCAGTTTAAGGTCAAGAGCACCGAGAGGCTCGTCAAGCAGAATGATTTCGGGATCGCACACAAGCGCTCTTGCAATTGCAACACGCTGCTGCTGACCGCCCGAAAGCTTTGCAACGGAACGCTTTTCATAACCCTTGAGGTCAACGGTTGCAAGCATATCGGTTACACGCTTTTTTATTTCATCTTTCGGCATCTTTTTAAGCTTGAGTCCGAAAGCCACATTATCAAAAACATTGAGGTGGGGAAACAAAGAATATTTCTGGAATACCGTGTTTACATTTCTTTTATTCGGAGGAGTTCCGTTAATTCTTTTGCCGCCGAAAATGACATCGCCGCTGTCGGGTTCAACAAAACCGCCGATGATGCGCAGGGTTGTGGTTTTACCGCAGCCTGACGGACCGAGAATAGTTACAAATTCCTTTTCATTTATATCAAGGTTGATGTGGTTAAGAATTACCTCACCGTCAAATTTGATGAAAATATCCTTGAGTGAAACTATTGTTTTCTTTGATGTCTGTTCCATTTATGCACCCCTGTTCCGTTGTGATAACAGTAAAATCCGTAAAAAATAAAGCGGATTGTGTCAGCCTGAAAAATGCAGGCGAACACAGTCCGCTCTGCCGTTTCTGCAAAGACATAACCATGATGCTCAGAATTTTTGAACAGAAAAATAAGACGGCTGTGTCGCCCCGTCCTTTTTCTTTACACAAAATCCTTATTAACCGCTTAAAAGCGATTGCACGCAATACAATTTAAATTTTCCGAAATGTCACCCGTCACATAAGCATCAGGGGACAACTGCTCTTTGATTATATTCTAAATGCACAAAAATGTCAATCAATATCGTGTAAAAAGAAAATCAAATTTGCATTACTAATATTCTTTTAAAGAAGTAAAGTTCATACAGAGTCAGAAAAGGTTAAATATAATGCTTTTTGGTGCAAAATTATTGTTAAAAAAATTTTACAACCGTGTAATCTGCACAAAAAACAGCCCTCGAATTTGTAACATAAAGTATGTACTTTTTTGGTGAAATTTGTTATAATGAAATCGAGAATTTTATGAAAGGATGTTTTCCCTATGAAGAAAGCAAAAAAGATTGCAAGTCTTGTTGTTGCGTCTGCGCTTCTGACATCTTCTTTTGCGGCAATTACCTCCGTAAATGCTGCCGAGGTTGATTCCGCACAGACTGCATCTGCCGACAGTACCCTTCGTGATAAGGTCGGCGACGGTGTTATGCTCCACGCATTCAACTGGTCTTACAATACAATCAAAGAAAACCTTCCCGCAATTGCAGCGGCAGGATACACAACAGTTCAGACTTCTCCCGTTCAGCAGCCAAAGGACTACTCAACCTCAGGCGATGTAACAGGTCAGTGGTGGAAGCTTTATCAGCCGATCAGCTTCCATATTGCAGAGGAGTCATGGCTCGGCACAAAGGACGATCTTAAATCACTTTGTGATGAGGCTGACAAATACGGCATCAAAATCATCTGCGATATCGTTTCAAACCATATTGCAAATGCCGATGAAGCTAGGCCGGAGACTGTGAGCAATCAGGTTAAAAAATATGAGCCTGAGTTCTATAAGAAAAGAAAAACCTACACCCGTACGTACAAAGGCGATGCAAACGACAGTTCGGTTCAGGCAGTTGTTCAGGGTCATGTTTCAAAGTGTCCTGACCTTGTAACAAACGATACTGCTGTTCAGGGATACATTATCAATCTCCTCAAGGAATGCATCGACTGCGGTGTTGACGGTTTCCGTTTTGATGCCGCAAAGCATATTGAAACAGAGGATGACGGCGAGTATGCGTCTGATTACTGGAAAAATATAACAACCTCGGCTTCTTCTTACTACACACAGAAAACAGGCGATGACCTCTACATCTACGGTGAAATTCTTAACAACTGCGGTGCAGACAGAAGCTACTCCTCATACACCAAGTATATCAATGTTACTGACAACAGAACGGGCGACGCAGTGCTTTACAATGTTACAAGGGGTAAGGCAAGCACAGCTACCAATGCGAAATACAAATCAGGTGTTGCAGCGTCAAATGCAGTTCTCTGGGCAGAAAGCCACGATACATACGAGGGCAGCTCGGGTTCATCGGGATTCTCAAACACTGCCGATGTTTCGGATGAAAATGTTGTAAAGGCATGGGCAATCGTTGCATCAAGAAAAGATTCAACAGCACTTTTCTTTGCCCGTCCGGGAACAGCTCTCATGGGTAACATTTCAACGGATTCAACTTACAAGAGCACAGCTGTTTCCGAAATTAACAAGTTCCACAACCTTTTTGTAGGTCAGTCTGAAAAGCTCGGTTCTTCAGGCGACATTGCTTATGTTGCAAGAGGCACAAGCGGTATCGTTCTTTCAAATTGTAAAGGTACAAACGCAAGCGTAAGTATTTCCGGCACAGGTCTTGCAGACGGCAAATATACGGATACGGTTTCAGGTGCTGAGTTTACGGTTGCAAACGGCGTTCTCACAGGTTCAATCGGCAACACGGGTGTTGCTGTTGTTTACAACGGTACAACAACCCCGAAGGCAATAAACTCTGTTGAAAGCGGTTCGTTCAGGGGCGACACAATGACCCTTACACTCAGTCTTGAAAACGCAACATCGGGTACTTACTGTCTTGATGATTCAACTCCTGTTAAGTTTACGGGTACAACATCAATCCGCATCGGTTCAGATTATAAGCCGGGCGAAACAATCAATCTCACAGTTACGGCAACCGACGGTGTAAAGACCTCTTCAGTGGTTTATAAGTACGCAAAGAGTACCGCTCAGGAATCGGGAGTGTATGTATTCTTCAACCCTGCTAACAAGAAGGGCTGGTCAGCACCTTACCAGGTTTACATCTTTGATGAAACCACAAACAAGGGTACTGTTTACAAGAATGCAAACTGGCCCGGCGAAGCAATGACTCTTGATCCTGCAACAGGTTACTATTACTACGAAGTTCCGAAGTCATCAAGTATTTCAGCTGATGAGGATGATGAAAATCAGGCTGCGTCGGATTTTGACCTTTCAACTTCAGCCAACACAAGAGTAATCATCTCTGAAAAAGGCGGCGAGCAGTATCCGGGCAGAACAGGTACACCTATCAGCCTCAACGGTTCATCAAAGGCATTCTCACTTACAAAGGCAGGTACATGGGAGGATACAACTCTTACACCTACAAAGGTTGAGATTGAGGCTACTGATGTTACAAAGGGTTCTGCAGCAGAACCTACAACAAAGCCTGTTCCGTCAACTCAGCCTACAACCGCACAGCCCGCAACAGAGCCTTCGGGCAATGCTGTTTACGGTGAACTAAACGGTGACGGTGACATTACAGTCGTTGACGCTACACTCGTTCAGAAACATGTCGTTCAGCTTGAAACACTTTCGGCTGACAAGCAGATTCTTGCTGATGTTAATGGGGATAATACAATCTCTGTTGTTGACGCAACATTGATTCAGAAGTACATTGTTCAGCTCAAAGATTGGGGCCGCACGGGTGATGTTTATCAGGCAGAACAGCCTACAACACCTGAGCCGACTACCGCTGAGCCTACAACCGTAAAGCCGACTGCACAGCCTACAACAAAGCCTGCTGACACATACACTCTTTACTTCAAGACTAAGCTTGGCTGGATGACATCTGACGGTGTTTCACTCTTTGCTTATGACCTTGACACAGGTGCAAGCTATCAGTTTGAGCAGGATACAGACGCTTACCCGAATGTTTACACAGTTGAAGTTCCTGCAACAGTTTCAAATGTCAGCGTTTATCGTTCACTTTCAGAGGTTGACGAAAAGCCTGTAGGCGGTGATGACGGTAATGTTTACAATTGCTGGAATGCAACAGTTTCAAAGACAAACAACTGCATCACACTCAGCAATGACGAAGCTGTTTCAACAGCTCCGTATGTTCCGGAGCAGAAGCCTGCATTCACACTTTCAAGAGTTTACTTTGATAACTCAAAGGCACACTATACTGATGTTTATATCTACGGTTGGGCAGAGAGCGGACTCGGCAACGCAGCAGCTCACATGAATAAGATTGCAGGTACAGATATCTGGTACTACGATTTTGACACACCGCTCAGCCCCGGTGCAAACTGTTTCCTCTTTAAGGACACAGAATCAACATGGAAAACACAGACAAACGACTTGACAGTTGCTGACGGTAAGAACTGTTTCCGTGCGAATCCGGGTTCAAAGTCCGGCGGTGTCTGGGTAAGCTATTCAGAATAACAGAACTACAGAACAACCTTTTCTTAATATTCTGCTAACAGTAAAGCATTCCCTCCGATAAAATTCGGGGGGAATGTTACTTTTAATATGATTTTACTTGAAAAAGAATGTAATATACAGTATTATATTAGGAGTATTAAACCGAAATTTAAGTGAATTTATGGACGGAAATTTATGAAAACAGAGCAGATTTTTCAGGAATTTGAACAAAGGCTTGAAAAAGAATATTATGCACAGCTTGCAAGCAAAGAAATTCTGACTGTTCCTTTGCTTATTGAGATTTTTCTTGACGATGATTACGCAAATGCTCACTGGGCGGAACAGGTTCTTGAGTATATTTGCGAAGTAAATCCGAAACTTGTCTATCCGTTCTTTGAATTTGTTGCCAAAGGTCTTGACAACTGCAACGGCTTTCTTGCGTGGAATACTTGGAAGATGATTACAAAGCTTTTGCCGACTGACACGGAAAATAAATTTGAAAGCGTAAAAGAAAGGTTTTACGACGCACTTGCTTCAAAAACACCGGCAGAATTTTCCATAGCCTGTGATTGTGCCGTGTCCGTTTTCATTAACAAAGCGGATGAACAGAAAAAATTGCTTGATATTTTGAAGAAATCCGCTGAACACAAGTTTTACATTGGCGATACTGAAATTGAAAACAGCGGAGAGATAGCCAAAGAAAAAGTACAGTTATTTCTTGAAAGAATAATGAACTATAAAACAAAAGCGGAGAACAATTGTTAACTGATATAATCCCCTTAAAGCAGACTCTTGAAAAATATGGTTTTCAGGGAATGCTTTAAGGGGAGATTTTTATGTAAAAAAAGAAGAAAAAAGTACGGTACTGAAACAGGATAAAGACAACTGTTAAATCATATTTTCGGATTTTACAATACCATGTTACAAAAAATCCGCAGACGGTAAAATCTGCGGATAAAATGTTTAAAATTATAATTAAAATGCCTCTATAAGCGGATTGACTGCACCCGGCTGTATTTTTTCGGGATGGTCAATATATTCGATTGCCTTGCCGCAACCGTTGATAACGCAGTCAGCGGCGGCTTTGTGAACTCTTACTTTAAGCTTTGTGGATTCGCTGAGAAGCCTTGCAAATCCCGTCAGCTTGGCAAGACCGCCTGTCAAAATTATACCGTCCGTGTAGATGTCACCGACAAGCTCGGGCGGAGTCTGTTCAAGCACATCTTTAATTGCTCTGATAATGTTAAGCGCAATATCCTCGATTACAGGCTTGATTTCGGCATAGCCAACATCAATAAATTTAGGCAGACCGCTTACGGCATCCCTGCCTTTAACTCTGAAAAGCTTAGGCTCTTTCGGAATTTTTACACAGCCAACAGCCTTTTTGCAGGCCTCTGCCATGTTTGTGCCGATAATCAGGTTATGCTCTTTTCTGATGTATTTAACGATTTCTTCGTCCATTGCACAGCCTGCCGACTTTATGCACTTTGAAACCGAAATTCCGCCGAGAGAAAGCACGGCAATATCTGCCGTACCGCTGCCGACATCTGCAATCAGAATGCCGTGAGGACTTGTTATGTCGAGCGAACAGCCCATTGCCGCCGCTTTTGGTGCTTCAATAAGATACACCTTGCGAACACCGATTGAGCTTACTGCGTTTACAACAGCTCTTTTTTCAACCTCGGTAACCTCACTCGGGATTGAAGCAACAACTCTCGGCATAGTCACCTTTGACGGACTGACCTCTTTTATAAGAATTGAAACCATATCCTCAACAAGTTCGGAGCGTGAAATAACACCGTCATCAATCGGGTGCATTGCTCTTATGCCTGCAGGCGTTTTGCCAATCATCTTATAAGCCTCGTTGCCGACGCCGACAATGTCGTAGGTGTCAACATCAAACGCAACAACGCTTGCCTCATCAAGCACTATTCCTTTATTTTCAATAAAAACTCTTGTTCTGTCAGAACCGAGATCAACAGCTATATCCATTTTAATCACTCCAATGCTATATCAGCAGAGATGTGCAAAGCGTACAGCAACAAATCTCGCCGCATTTGCACTTGTTAAGTATTCTTGCACATTCACCAAGCGTACTGCCTGTTGTAATAATGTCGTCAATAATCAGTATTCGCTTGCCTTTGATTAAATTCTTGTCAATCGGCGAGTAAACGCCTATAACATTTTTTGCTCTTTCAGCCGCCTTTATGCTGTGCTGGGTTTTATTTTTCTTTGTTTTGGCAAGCAGGGCGGCATACTCAATGCCGAGAAGCTTTGCACATTCCTTTGCGAGCAACTCAGCCTGATTGTATCCACGCTCTCTGAGAGTATCCTTGTGCATCGGCACACAGGTGACAAGGTCAAATTCCCTGTCACGGTAAACATCTTTTATTGAACGAACCATTTCGTGTGAAAGCAATTCGGCATATGCACCGCAGTTGTGAAATTTAAAGTTAAGAACTGCCCTGCGAAAAATTCCGTCATAGGGGAAAGGAGAGGCGCAGATGTACCCTCCCGTTGCATATCGTACAAGCGGCATTTCGGGGAATTCTTTTCTGCATTTGTTGCAACAGCTTTTGTTCGGTTCAATAACCCTTCCGCAGTACGGACAACGAACCGTAAAGAAAAATCCTTTTATCGTGCCAAAAACTTTCTTAATAAAGTGTGTCATCTCTCAGTAAAAATTCTTTAAGACCGCTGTACCGTTTTGTACGGCGGTTATTGTTTACCATATATTCAACGGTTGACGGATTGCCGACAAGCACAAGCGTTTTCTTTGCCCTTGTAACAGCGGTGTAGAGCAGATTTCTGTAGTAAAGCTGAGGAGGACCTGAAAACATCGGTATAATAACTGCGTCAAATTCATTGCCCTGACTTTTATGCACCGTGATTGCGTAGGCAAAATCAAGGTCGCCCGCAAATTCAAAGGTGTATCTTGCAATCTTGTCAAAAAATTTAACGACAAGTGATTTTGTCTTTCTGTCAATCTTTGTGATGATTCCTATGTCACCGTTGAAAATTCCTTCGCCCGTTTCGCCGTTTTCACGAAACCAGCGAATATCATAGTTGTTTTTTATCTGCATAACCTTGTCGCCTGTACGAAAGGTTTTTGAACCGATTGTGATTTCCGCCTTATCGTCATCCTTCGGATTTAGCGCCGCCTGCAATTTGTGGTTAAGCTCGGTAGTTCCGAGTTCACCTTTTTTGGATGGAGCAAGCACCTGAATGTTTTCAAACGGAGAATATCCGTATGCCTTTGGCAGACGATTTGCACAAAGGTCAGCTATTACCGCTGAAACTTCTGATTTATTGTTCCTTTGAAGAAAGAAAAAGTCCTTGTCGGCGGAATTAAGAATGGGTATTTCACCGTTCACAATCTTATGTGCGTTTGTGACAATAAGACTCTGCTGTGCCTGACGGAAAATTTCATTCAACCGTACAACGGGAATAAGTCCGCTTTCAATAAGATCGCCGAGCACATTACCCGGACCTACGGAGGGGAGCTGGTCGGAGTCGCCTACAAGAATAAGTCTGCATCCTGTGGAAAGCGCTCTCATAACGCTTTCCATAATGAATGCGTCCACCATTGAAACCTCGTCAACAATCAATGCGTCGCATTTAAGCTGATTGCGTTCGTTCTTGTTGAAAACGGGGTTGTCATGTTTATCCCAGCTGACCTCAAGCAGTCTGTGCAGAGTTTTTGCCTCATCGCCCGTGAGCTCGCTCATTCGTTGAGCCGCTCTGCCTGTGGGGGCAGAAAGCAAAACAGTTTTGCCGTTTGCTTTCATTATTTTTATTATAGCATTGAGGGTTGTCGTTTTTCCTGTACCGGGACCGCCCGTCAGAACAAGCATACCCTCGGTAAGTGCCATAGTGATTGCTTTCTTTTGCAAATCGGCATATTCGATTCCGTCCTCTTTTTCACATTTTTCAATCGCCTTGTCAATGTTTTTAATTTTCTCTGACGGAAATTTAAGCAACATTTTTATTCTTGACGCTATGTACATTTCGCAGAGGTGAACATTTGGGGGAAACACAAATTTTTTGCCGTCAATCTTATCTTCGATAAGCGAACGGTCAAACAGCATTTCTTCCATGCACTCCGAAACCTTTTCGCCGTCAATTCCGAGAAAATCGGTTGAAACCTTCAGCAGCTTTTCCTTTGGCAGACAGGTGTGACCGTTTCGCTCATTGTGATGAAGAATGTGTACGATTCCTGCACGCATACGGACATTTGAATCGGGTTCTAATTTTTCTTTTTTAGCAATAAAATCCGCACTCTCAAACGATACCCCAAAATCACCCTGACAGAGAATGTACGGATTTTTCTTGATTAAATCGACACAGCTCGGACCGTAAGCGTTGAAAATTTTGACCGATGCGGTGTTTGAAATTCCGTACTCGCCGAGAAAAAGCATGAGTGTTCGCACGCCTGTGTTCTGCTTTAACTGCTTTGAAAAATCCTCGGCTTTTTGCGAAGAAATTCCTTTCAGCATTGCAACTCTTTCAGGCTGATTTTCAAGCACATCAAGCGTTGCCTCGCCAAATTCCTTTACAAGCCTTTGTGCGGTCTGAGTGCCGATTCCCTTGATAGCTCCGGATGACAGATAACGCAGAATATCAGCCGCCTCGGTAGGTCTGCTGATTTCGCAAATCTGCACGGCAAACTGTCTGCCGTAGCTCGGATGATTTGTATATTTGCCGGTAAGCTTTACAACATCACCCGATGACACCTGTGGCATAATTCCGACAGCGGTCAAATAATCGTCACCGTCAGCAAGCTCAATTACCGTGTAGCCGTTTTCATCGTTTCGGAAAACCACGCTTTCAATTGCTCCCTCAAGCTGAAGAAGATTGTCGTTGTTCATTAAAACTTACTCCTCAAATCTTTTTGTGAGTTCACCGAGAGTAATTTCGTAGCCCGCTCTTTCATAGTCAAGGTAATCCGTACACGGCTTGAAGCCATCCGTATTTTTTGAAATCTGCAAAGCAATGTATTCAAGAAAATGCGGATTTTTAATCATAATAGGACCTGTAACATGAGTAGCAAAAAGGTTCTTGTCCTTCAAACCCTCTGCTTTTGCATTTTCGTAGTCACCGAGTCCGTGTTTAACAGTGAAAAGATGATTTTCAATACCTTTAATTTCACTGCACTTGTTTACAAAGCCGACAATCGGTTTTGTGAGAATGTCAGATGTATAAACAATATCGCCTGTAATTCTGCGTTTGTTCTGCTCGGTAACTGTAAAATCATAAATTCCGAGTCCGTCAAAAACCTTGCCGTCAGAGTCTGTAATTGTTTTTCCGAGCATTTCAAATGAGTTGCCCGTCATAAGAATTACCTTGCCGCTGTTGATGTATTCAACAAGAAAATCCTTGTACTTTTTAAAATCCTGCAAAACAAGCTTCTGATTTTTTTCTGTACCCGAACCGATGTAGATAAAATCGTAATCGCCCAGGTCGGCATTGTCAAACAGGGTAAGCCTGTCGGTTGTAAATTTCACACCGCTCTTTTCAAGCATTCTTTCAAGTGCAGAAACATTGGCATATTCTCCGTACAGGTTCATTATATCGTGATACAAATGAAGAATTTTCATAATCAGTCCACCTTTACCTTTTCAAGAAATTTACCCTTGTCTGAGAAACAGGTAATTACATAAATCTTTTCTTTGCGGTCATTGTCAAGATAATCAACGGCTTCTTCAATGTCCTTGATAACCTTGATTTTGTTTCTGTCAACTTTTGAGAAAGAAAATCTTGTTGCAAGGTCGTTGCAATATGTTCCTGCAAGCACAATGTTCTTTACATTGTCGCTTTTGAGAAGGTCAAAGTTGATGTCCCAAAGCCATGAAACATCGCTTGTAAAATACTTTCTGCTGACTGCGTCAACAATAATCAAAACATCGCACTTATCCTTGTCGGATGCGGCAAGCTTGAGTGACTGATTGTACGAAATGCTGTTTTCATGTTTTGATGTAACAAGCGTACCCTTTCTGTTTCCTAGTGTGAATGTTACAACACGGAAGTTTTTAAGAACATAATTGCTCAGGCTCTTTGCAATTGTGTTGCCGTCAACACCTGTGATTGACGCAACGGTAAATGCCGCAAGCAAATTGTAAACATTATAAAGCGATTTGAGCGTAAGTTCAATCTTGTACTTATTGTTGATTGTAATTTCGCCTTTTTCAAGATCGGCAGATGTAACTGTGTAGCTTGTATCCTGTCTTTTAAGACCGCAGTTAGGGCATTCATAGTTGCCTATGTGGTCGTAGTGATAGCTTGAATATGTCATAGGAGATTTGCAGTGAGGGCAATATGCACCGTCATTATAAACACCGACAAACTCCTTTGTATCGGTAGGAAGATTGCCTGCACCGAACCATACAACATTATCCCTGCCATAGCCAAAGCACGAAACAAGCGGATCGTCGGCGTTAAGAATAAGCTGAGTTTCGGGATGAATACTATCCTTTACAGCATTGTAAACCCATTCCGGATGACCGTTTCGTGTGAGCTGGTCACGGTAAAGGTTTGTGATAACATAATGAGTCGGTGTGATGTATTTGAAGGTATATTTTGCAAAGCGTTCGTCACTTTCAATGAGAAGAATATCCGATTTAACCTTGCCCGAAAGAGTACAACTGCCGAGAATAAGAGTTGTAACGCCCTCAATCTGGTTAGAACCCTCTTTGTTCCAGGCAACTTTTTTGCCGCTTTCACAAAGAATATGTGCAATCATCTCAACGGTAGATGTCTTGCCGTTACTGCCTGTTACGGCAACAATATATTTCGGCAGCTCAATTCGTCCGAGAATATCGGGGCAGAGCTTAAGCGCAATCTGTCCCGGCAGACTGCTGCCCTTGCCGAGCAATCCTCCGACAAATTTCAGAACCTTGCACACAATAATAGTAAATAGTTTTTTCATTTTGCCACTTCCTTAATTAAAGACAACCTGTGTTGCCTCTACATACCTTGTATATATTCTTCATCATTATACCACAATTTTATTTCTTTGAATATATATTCTTAAAATTTTTTGCAAATTGAAACAGCAGGTTGAAAAAATTATAAAACCCAAAAATAAACCCAAAAATAAAAAGCCCGAAATTCGGTCAGCTTGAATTTCGGGCTTTTCTGCAGACTGCAACCATCCGTTCAACGAGTGGTTTTGATTTTATCTGTACTTTTCAACAAAATCGGCGATAAACTTTTTGAAAACACTTGCCTGTGAAATTCCGATATTTCTGCATATCCCTCTGAATTCCTCAACAAGTTCCTTTGGGGCGGAAAATGAAATTTGACTGTAAACTTTTTGGTTGTATCTGCGTTTTACTTCGGTTGATGTGACGATTTTTCTTTTTTCTTCCATAATAATTCCTCCTCAAATCAAAACGGAATCTCATAATTTAATCGTTTTTTCTGCAAATTCCATTGATATTTTCAATGTAACTATATTATACAAAAGCCTGCTGTCCCATTATCCTCCCTATGAATTTTAAAATTGAATTTTGTTGTCAGTTGAAAAGTAAATTAATTTTTGGATTTACTTGTATTGAAGGTGAGATTATAATATAATAAGCGTTGTTATGTAAATTTTGTTATGTGACTTATTAACGGAGAAAATTATGACTGAAAAAGAAAAAATGCTTAATTCGCAGATGTATAATCCAATGGGCGACAAACAGCTTCGCAATGAACGCTGTTCGGTTAAAAATCTTTGCAGAGAGTACAACAATCTTCCGTTTGAAGATGAAGAGACTCAAAAAATTCTTATAAAGAAAATTGTCGGCAGTACAAAGGAAAATTTCTACATTACCGCTCCGTTCTGGTGCGACTACGGCTACAATATCGAACTCGGTGAGAATTTCTATTCAAACCACAATATGGTGATTCTCGACTGTGCAAAGGTGAAATTCGGCGACAATGTTTTTGTTGCACCAAACTGCGGATTTTACACGGCAGGTCATCCTGTTGATTATCTGAGAAGAAACGCAGGCTTTGAATATGCCTATCCGATTACCGTCGGCGACAATGTGTGGATTGGCGGAGGAGTTCAGGTCATGCCGGGCGTCACAATCGGAAGTAATGTTGTAATCGGCGGCGGAAGCGTTGTTGTAAAGGATATTCCGTCCGACTGCGTAGCTGTGGGGAATCCGTGCAAGCCTATCAGAAAAATCACGGATGAGGATATGAAAACCTGTTTTGACAAAAGTATGAATAAATAACTTCAAGTGAGGATTTTATGGAGCTTAAAAGTAACGAAGAAAAAATTACCCGTGCATTGCTCGTCAGCGTTGACACGGGCGAATATGACGCACAGGCGTCACTTGACGAACTTTTTGAACTTGTAAAAAGTGCGGGAGCAGATCCCGTTTTGTCGGTAACGCAGAATCTGCAAAAAATTGAAAAGGGTACTTTTGTCGGCACAGGCAAGCTTGCCGAGATTGCCGAAATCTGCGAATCGCAGGAGATAGATTTGCTTGTGTTCGACAGCGAGCTTTCTCCGACACAGATTAAAAATATCGAGGCTGAAACAGATGTCAGAGTAATTGACCGAACAACGCTTATTCTCGATATTTTTGCCCAGAGAGCAAGGTCAAAAGAGGGTAAACTTCAGGTTGAGCTTGCACAGCTTAAATATATGCTCCCAAGACTTACGGGCAAAGGTATCGCAATGTCAAGACTCGGCGGCGGTATCGGTACAAGAGGTCCGGGTGAAACAAAGCTTGAAACCGACAGACGACATATCCGCAGAAGGATTGAAAGCCTGAAAGAAGAGCTTTCCGACCTTGAAAAGCATCGTCAGATGTTGCGTTCACGCAGAAAAAAAGACGGTGTAATAACCTGTGCGATTGTCGGCTACACAAACGCAGGCAAGTCAACTCTTATGAACTACCTTACGGACGCAGGTGTGCTTGCACAGGACAAGCTTTTTGCAACGCTTGATCCCACCTCAAGAGCGTTGAAGCTTCCGAGCGGTGTAACCGTTATGATGATTGATACGGTAGGTCTTGTTCGCAGACTTCCGCACCACCTTGTTGAAGCATTCCGCTCAACCCTTGAAGAGGCGGCACAGTCGGATATTATTCTAAATGTATGCGACGCATCAAGTGACGAGGCAAGAACACATATGCAGGTTACAACCGACTTGCTTGAATCCCTCGGTTGCGGTGACACACCGATTATAACCGTTCTCAACAAGTGCGATTTGCTTGACGAAACTATGCTTGCGCAGGACTTTAAAGCCTGTGTTCGCATAAGCGCAAAGAACGGCACGGGTATAGACGAACTTCTTAATGCAATTGAGGACAATCTTCCCGTCAGAATGAAAAGAGTAAAAATTCTTCTGCCGTTTGCACAGGCAGGTCTTGCAAACGAAATCCGCAACAAAGGCACTCTCATTTATGAAGAATATGTTGCCGAAGGACTTTCGGTTGAGGCTGTTGTTGATGAAGCACTTTATGCTAAACTTGCAAAATATGAATGTGAATAACTTAAAATTTATTTAATTTGACATTCTGTTTTTTGGTTGTTATAATGATATTATGAAAGGAAAATGATATGTCATTCTTTGATATGATTCAATCATTTGACACCTCGGTTCTTGAATTTATTCAGAACACATTTAAATGCTCTTTTCTTGATCCGATTATGGCTTTTTTCAGCTATATGGGTGAAATGGGACTTTTCTGGATTGCAGTCGGCATTGTGTTTATAATTTTTAAAAAAACTCGCTCAATGGGAGTTATGATGCTTGTTGCAATGGCAATCGGCTTTCTTGTCGGTGAAATCGGAATAAAAAATCTTATAAACCGACCACGGCCGTTTATGGTGAATATCGATTATTCAGCAAGACCGTCTGAGTTGAATCCCGACTTTGGGCTTAACATAGCCATTCCGTCAGGCAGCAGTTTTCCTTCGGGACACAGCTGTTCGTCACTTGCGGCGGCAACCGTTATGCTCATCAAGGACAAACGATTCGGAATTCCTGCACTTGTACTTGCGCTTTTGATTGTATTCTCAAGACTTTATAACTATGTTCATTATCCGTCAGATGTTCTCTGCGGAATGTTACTCGGCGTGATTTGTGCCGTTGTCGTTGTGCTTGTGTTTAAAAAGACAGGCCTTGACAACAGGCTGTCACCGCAAAAGGTTAAAGAAGGCTGATTTTATGAAAAATTACAGATTTGTCGGCAAAACCTCAAAAGAGACTTTTCTCATCAAGGGAATTAATGTTTTCAACGAGCGTTGGATTCATGAGGGCAGTTGTGCCACCGTGACAAATCCTCAGAACGGCAAAAGCTATGTATTTTCAAAGTACATAAGCGGAGGAGTTGAGTTTGTTGCGGGAAAGGACGCAAGCGGTTACTGGCTGTTCTTTGTTGAGGTATAAAACTGTAAAATTCTTTGAAAGAATAATATATATTGGGAGTAAATGTTAAAAATGGAAAACGAAAAATTATTGGCAAAAAATCTGTTTGATTACAGCAGGACTATCGCAAAGCCCTTGCTTGAAACCGTTGATTATCCGTGGGAGGCTCTTCCGAAAATCAGCAAATTTATCATTGAACTCGGAAAAACTCTTGATCCCGAAATCTACGAGCAGAGGGGAGAAAATGTGTGGGTTGCAAAAAGTGCAAAGGTTTTTGACTCCGCATATCTCGGCGGACCGCTCATTATCTGCGAAGATGCCGAAATCAGACAGTGTGCTTTTATCAGAGGCAATGCAATTGTCGGCAGAGGTGCAGTTGTAGGTAACTCAACAGAGCTTAAAAATTCAATTCTTTTTGACGGTGTTCAGACTCCGCACTATAACTACATTGGTGACAGTATTCTCGGCTACAAGTCACACACAGGCGCAGGTGTAATCACATCAAACCTCAAGAGTGACAAGAGCCTTGTAACTGTTCTTTGCGATGGCGATAAGGTTGACACAAATGTTAAAAAGTTCGGCGCAATGCTCGGTGACCATGTAGAGGTAGGTTGCAACAGCGTTCTTAACCCCGGTTCGGTAATCGGCAGAAACACCAACATCTATCCGCTTTCGTTTGTAAGAGGTTATGTTCCCGAAAACAGCATCTACAAGCGTCTTGGCGAGGTTGCCGAAAAGATTGAATAATATTTATACATTTGTCGGCAAGCATAATTATTGTGTAGTTTTTATGCGATAAAGGAAAAATAACAGATTTTAAATTTTTGCGTTTTTTTGTTGACAATTTTGATGTTATTTGTTACAATAACCAAGGTTTTGATGACTTTTATCAGAACAATTTTCTGCCGTGTGCAGAAGTTGGATTGTATAAGCCCGTAATACGGACGGGTGTTTCTACAAACTGCCTTAAACAGTTTACTATAATCCCCGTTAAGGGGCGTAGTATTATGTTTTGGCGGTTTTTTTATTGCCCTTAAATGTTACCCACAACAAATAAAGGAGAAAATGATAATGAAAAAGTACGATGTTATTATTGTAGGAGCAGGTCCGGGCGGAATTTTTTCTGCATATGAGCTTGTAACAAACAACTCTGAAATAAAGGTTGCCGTATTTGAAAAAGGTCATCTTCTTGAAAAGAGAAAATGTCCGATTGACGGTGACAAAGTTAAAAATTGCATTTCATGCAAAACCTGTTCCATTATGAGCGGTTTCGGCGGTGCGGGTGCGTTTTCGGACGGCAAGTACAACATAACAAACGATTTCGGAGGCACGCTCTACGAACATATCGGCAAGAAAAAAGCTATTGAGCTTATGGAATATGTTGACAAAATCAATATGAAGTTCGGCGGAGAGGGTACAAAGCTTTATTCCACAGCAGGCACAAGCTTTAAGAAGCTTTGCTTACAGAATAAGCTTAATCTTCTTGACGCATCAGTCCGTCATCTCGGTACGGACATCAACTACATTGTGCTTAAAAATCTTTATGATTACCTTGAAAACAAGGTTGATTTCTACTTTGATACACCTGTTGAAAATGTTGAACTCAAGAACAGCAATGATAAGGAAGGTTATCTTGTTGACACAGCCGATGAAAATTATGAGTGCAAAAAGTGCATTGTTTCAGTCGGCAGAAGCGGCAGCAAGTGGATGGAACATGTTTGTCATAACCTTAACATTCCCACAAAGTCGAATCGTGTTGACATCGGTGTTCGTGTGGAGCTCCCTGCCGCAATCTTTTCACACCTCACAGACGAACTCTACGAAAGCAAGATTGTTTACCGCACAGAACAGTTCGAGGACAATGTGCGTACATTCTGCATGAATCCGAAGGGTTGCGTTGTAAACGAAAACACAAACGGCATTATCACAGTAAACGGTCACAGTTATGAGGACAAGGCAAAGCAAACAGAGAACACAAACTTTGCACTCCTCGTCAGCAAGCATTTTTCAGAGCCTTTCAAGGACAGCAACGGTTATGGTGAAAGCATTGCCCGTCTTAGCAATATGCTGGGCGGCGGTGTAATTGTTCAGCGTTTCGGTGATTTGATTCGAGGTCGCCGAAGCAATCCGAGCAGAATCAAAGAAGGACTTGTTGTTCCGACTCTTGACGCAACACCGGGCGATTTGAGTCTTGTGCTTCCAAAGAGAATCCTTGACGGTATCATTGAAATGATTTATGCTCTTGACAAAATTGCCCCCGGCACAGCCAACGATGACACACTTCTCTACGGTGTTGAGGTCAAGTTCTATAATATGGAAGTTGATGTTGATGAGCACCTCGAGTCGCCCCACAAGGGACTTTATATCATCGGTGACGGCAGCGGTGTTACACATTCACTTTCTCATGCCAGCGCCGGCGGTGTATTCGTCGCAAGGGAAATCTTAGCACATTAAAAATTGACGGCGAGCCGCCGTTCCCAATTCGTGAAGATAGATTGCATAATAAACAGCATATTATGCCCGAGTGCAAAATTGCAAGTGTTTATGCAGTCTATGCTGTAGGGGTGTTCATTGGACGCCCGCATTGATGTAACATTTGTTTATTCACATAACTTATGATTTAATCAAAAATGTGTATTTATTTGCAGCGGTGAACAAGGTTCGCCGCTGCAAAACAGACGATATCTTTCTGTGACTGCAAACAATAAAAATAACCAAAACCTATTGATTTTATTAATCGGTTATGGTATAATAAGTTCGTTGTAAAGCAGACTGAACAATCAGCTTGTCTTGCAATGGTGTTCTTTTGTACAATATATTTCTTTTTACGAACAAAGAAATGAATAATTTAGTTCAGAATTGCAAGAAGTCAAAAAGCGTGCAATTAAGTGAGCGACAGGCCCTGTACGATTGGGGTCTGTGAATCATGTCAGGCGGGGAACCGAGCAGCATTAAGCAGTATTGCCGATGCGATGCAGTAAGTCTGTCGTTCACTCATTTGTACGATTGCCGTTATTTCGGCTGACGGCTTGCATTTTTTGTTGATTGCGGGGTGAATTTTTGTATCAGGTACTCTATAGAAAGTGGCGACCGAAAACCTTTGCCGATGTTTCGGGACAGGAACACATAACCACAACTCTTTTAAACGAAATCAGCACCAACCGTCTTAACCATGCATATCTTTTTACGGGTTCAAGAGGTACGGGCAAAACTACCTGTGCAAAAATTCTTGCAAAGGCAGTCAATTGTCTTCATCCCGTAAACGGAAATCCCTGCGGTGAATGTGAAATCTGCAAGGGAATTGACGACGGCAGTATCCTCGACATTGTCGAAATGGATGCCGCATCCAACAGAAAAATTGACGATATCCGTCAGATTATTGACGAGGTTCAGTTCAAGCCCGCAAAGTGCAAATACAGGGTTTACATCATTGACGAGGTTCATATGCTCACAACCGAGGCGTTCAATGCCTTGCTCAAAACGCTTGAAGAACCTCCCGAACATGTCATATTCATTCTGGCAACTACCGAAGTTCACAAGCTTCCGCAGACAATTCTGTCACGCTGTCAGCGTTTCGATTTTCACAGAATCCCACCCCGTGCAATAGCAGACAGACTGCTCTATGTTGCAAATCAGGAGGGCGTGACACTGAGCGACAGTGCCGCAATGCTTGCCGCATCTGTTGCAGACGGTGCGTTGCGAGATGCTCTTTCGCTTCTTGACAGATGCATTGCAATCAGCTCGGAAATTGATGAAGATGTTGTTCGCAGTGCCGCAGGACTTGCGAGAAAGACATATCTTTTTGAACTCTCTAACTGTGTAATCAATAAGAACACCGCAAAGGCACTTGAAATTGTTGACAGGCTTTACGGTGAGTCCAAGGATATGGCAAGGCTTTGCGATGAATTGCTTTCGCATTTCAGAACGCTTATGCTCATAAAGTCGGTAAAAAATCCGAGGAATATCGTGATTATGGCTGACGATGAGTTTGAACAGGCTCAAACGCAGTCGGATTACCTCTCACTTGCCGACATTGTTTATTATATGGATGTGCTTTCAAAGGCATATCAGAATATGGGCAGGGGAACAGGCGACAGAACAGAGCTTGAAATGGCGGTTGTAAAGCTGTCATCGGCTGAGCTTGACGGTACAATTGAGGCTTTGACTGCAAGGGTAACCGCTCTTGAAAAGGCAGTTAAAAAGGGAATAAAGGTGAACTATGTTCCCGAACAGGTGCAAACTGTACCGCAGTCTGTTCAGAGTGAAACTCCAAAACCTGAGGCTCAAAATTCCGAACCCGAAAAGTCGCAGGAAACAAAACCTGTTTCGGAAAAAATCAATGACGAGCCGGTAATTTCGACGCCTCCTGTTGAGATGCCGACACCGAAACAGCCCGTTCAGCCAATACAGGAACAACCCGTTTCTGCACAGCAAAAGCCTAAGAAAACAGCTCAAAGACCGAGCGTTGACCTTGATGCAATCTATAATAACGCACAGCCTTTTCCCGATTGGGCAGAGGTAGTCAACAATATGAAACCTGTTTCAAGGGCAATTGCGGCGGCATTTGCAAATTCTGCCGCTTACACAAGCGGAAAATATTTGCTGATTGACACAGATAATGAAATGGCTTTTGAACTCCTCAAAAATAACGAAAGACGACAGGAAATCCGTCAGCTTATTTTAGAAACAACAGGTCAGCACTATAATCTCGGTCCGTATAAAAGACCGAGTGCAAAACAAGAAGAAAAAACCGATCCCGTTGACAAGCTTATTGAAAGCTTGCAGGGAAGCGATGTAATAATAACACAAGAATAACCGAAAGGAAGATAAAATTATGAAAGCAAGATTACCAAAGGGTTACGGCAGCGGCGGAGCAAACAACATTCAGCAGCTTGCCCGTCAGGCTCAGAAACTTCAGGATGATATGGAGGCCGCATCAAAGGAACTCGAAACAAAAGAGTATGAGGCAACAGCCGGCGGCGGTGCAGTTAAGGTTACAGTAACAGGCAAAATGGAACTCACAAAGGTTGAGATTTCACCGGAAGTTGTTGATCCCGAGGATGTAGAAATGCTCTCAGACCTCGTTATGGCAGCCGCAAATGAGGCAATCAGAGCAGCCGCTAAGGAAAAAGAGGACAAAATGGAAACAATCTCGGGCGGACTTAACATTCCGGGAATGTTCTGATTATGTCGGGATATAATGTTGCTCCGCTTGAAAATTTGGTGGAGCAGTTTGAAAGAATGCCGGGAATCGGTAACAAAACCGCTCAAAGACTTGCATATTATGTTCTCAATCTGTCAAAAACAGAAGCGGAACAGCTTGCGGGTGCGGTGATGGATGCCCACACAAAGATTCACTATTGCAGTAAATGCTGTAATCTTACAGACAAAGACCTTTGTCCCGTGTGTGCAAATCCCGCAAGGGATCATTCCGTTATCTGCGTTGTTGAAACTCCGAGAGATGCTACGGCTATTGAAAATACCCACGAATTTAAGGGTGTTTATCATGTTCTCCACGGTTCAATCTCACCGCTTAACGATATCGGTCCCGACAACCTTACAATAAAAGAACTGCTTGCAAGGCTTAACGAGGAATCGGTTGAGGAGGTCATTATGGCAACCAACCCGACCGTTGAGGGCGATGCAACGGCTCTGTATATTTCAAAGCTCTTAAAACCGCTTGGTGTAAAGGTGACAAGACTTGCCTACGGTATCCCTGTTGGCGGTGACCTTGAATATGCTGATGAATACACCCTTGCAAAGGCTCTTGAGGGCAGAAATGAAATTTAATTTCTTGATTTAAACTATTGACAAATTGTTAAAACAGTAGTATAATCTTGTATTCCACAGTAGAAAGGAGGATGTGCAGTGGCAAATATGAAAACGATTGCTCAGAACAAAAAGGCAAGACACGATTATTTTGTCGAGGAAACCTATGAAGCCGGAATTGAGCTTTGCGGTACGGAAGTAAAATCCTTGCGTGCCGGCAGAGTAAATCTCAAGGACAGCTGGTGTTCAATTGTTGACGGCGAAATTTTTGTCAACGGAATGCACATTTCTCCTTATGAGCAGGGAAACATCTTTAACCGTGACCCTATGCGTGTGAGAAAGCTTCTTATGCACAAAAAAGAGATTTTAAAGCTCTACGGCACGGTTAAGCAGACGGGATATTCACTTATCCCGATTAGTCTGTATTTCAAGGACAGCAAGGTAAAACTTCAGGTTGGACTATGCAAAGGTAAAAAGCTATACGATAAGCGTGCCGATATGGCAGAACGCTCCGCAAAGCGTGATATGGAGCGTGCCATTAAAGAACAGAGAAGATAGTTTGGTGTTATTATGAGTTTGCGTAGCTTGTACGAAAATATTTCGGAATACAGCGATTTTGCTTTAATCGGACGGGACTTTTCTGCCTTTGATACCGATTATTCCGTGCTTGGTTTTGCAAATTCGTCCGATAAAACCGAGCTTGTTCTGTTGAATTTCAATTGTTCCAAAGATGATATTTGCTGTGAAGATTTGACTTTGAGAGAAAATATCATTCTCGAAAAGAAAAATAATTCTGATTTGTCCGATGATTTTTCTGCAATTGTAATTGACGGACAGCGTTTTGACTTTGACTCAGTATGCGGTGAAACGCTTGAATGTTGCGAATTAACAAGGTCATATATCATCTCAGAGTTTATGAAACTCGGTTGGAAGAGCGACAGGCTTTTCGACGCTCCTCTTGATTCTCTGTTCATAAACTTTATTGAACTTGAGAATAAGATTGATGATTTGTCTTTGCTTGATTTGACAAAGAATGTTGAAATAATATTTTCAAAATATCAAAAGACAGATTATCCGTTAGCAAAACTCAGCCTTGAAGTTGGCAAGGAAGTAAATATTCCGATTGAAATTTTTGACGGCGAAAATCAGATTGTGATTAAAAATCTTAAACTTTTGAATTCAGCCGATAATTCCGAAATGAAAGAATTTGTTGAAAATGATATTGTGCTTCCGTATGTTGAGTATTCGTGTGATGATGAAATCTCAGTGATATTCTGCCTTTTTGATGAGCTTGACAAACCTTTCAAGGGTATGGGCGGATTGGCAACCGATGACGGAGTTGTTGCTTTAGCAGTAGATAATTCAAGCGAAAGCAATTTGAAATCGGCTGTGATATATTCACCGATTGAGCCGAATACAAAGCACATTGAATGTTGTCTTGTCTGTTGTGAAAAAATACTTGATAAGCCTGCCGCTGAATACAGGTTTTCAATATAAAATTTTTAAATTGAATATGGGGATGTAAAGGTTTCGACGGGGATTTCAAACCTTGGTAAGCGAGCGGCGGTGCGGAACCGCCATAAAATCCGCAACTTTAAAATTAACTGACAACAAAACAGTTGCTTTAGCAGCCTGAGTGCTGCTCGTTCCTGTACAGAGTACCTCGGCTGTGTAAGGGGCGTCGATTAGAGGTAAATGTGAACAGGGGAGCGCTCCGAACCCTGTCACAGCTTAGGAGCTGCCAAAGTGCATAGCCTGTTGATGGGCGATGCACCGAGGGAGATTTAAAACACCAACTGCGCTCGGAGAAACCCTTGGCAAGATTTTTTCGGACAGGGGTTCGACTCCCCTCATCTCCACCAACTCGGTCACGATTGCATATGCAGTCGTGACTTTTTCTATGCGGGGCATTAGTTATCAAGTTCGTGAGTTTCAAATGAATTCTGAATTTCAGAGGAAATGAGTGATTCGGAAATATCAAGCATTATGGGTGCTTTCGGTGTTTTATAAGGCGGAAAATTTGTTTTCTTTGGTTCCGTAAAATTCTGATATTTGCCGTCAAAGTTAAGCTCTATTTTTGCGGTTTTGCCAAATTTATTCTTCGCAATTATCAGCATGGTTTCTTCGGGAGGAATGCCTGAGTCACGGTTGCGGACATATTCTCTGTCAAGGAGAAAAACATAGTCACCGTCCTGTTCAAGACCTCCGCTTTCTTTCAAATCTTCCATTGTCGGAATATGGTTTGTATCGGCTCTTCTGAGCTGTGAAAGCAGAATAACGCAACAGCCTGTCTGCTTTGCAATCGCTTTGAGTTCGCCTGTTATGTAATCAATCTGAAGTCGCTTGCTCTCACCGAATTTCTTCAGCGTTGAAACAATCTGAACATAGTCAACAATTACAAGCTGAGGCTTTTCTTTGGCAATTTCAGAGGTGATTGCTTCAACATTTCTTGTTCTGTCCCTGACAATAAGATATTTTGAAATGTTCGTTCCTAATGCAAAATTTCTTGCTGTGGATTGCAGCTGTTCGGCATTCTGACTGTTTCTGAAATTCTCATAAGGAATATTGCATTGAGAAGAAAACACCTTGTCCAAAATCATATCGTAGGTCATTTCAGGCGAAAAGAACATAACCTTTTGACCGTGTAAGGCACAATTTACCGCAATGTTGAGTGCAAGCGTAGTCTTGCCGACAGACGGTCTTGCCGCAAGTATTGCGAGTGTGCCTTTCTTCAATCCCGAAGTAAAGCGGTCAAGCTTTGGAAAGTATGTTTTAATGCCCTTGTGAGCCTTGCCAATGTGCGAAATGTAATCATTGAGCATTTTCTCATTCTGCCTAAATGTGTCATTGTGAGCGATTTCATCGGCTGTATCGGCAATGCTCCTCAGCTTTGAAGGTGAAATACTGCCGTCAATGATTGAGCTTTCAAGGCTTGATTTCATAAATCTTTTTGCAGATTCATCAATCAGAATTTTAATATATTCATTCACATTGTCCGTTCTGAACGAACTGTCGGCACATTCAAGAATACGCTGTTTCTGTTCATTTGAGCATTTAGAAAGCAAAATGCCTGTATCCGGATTTCCGCTTTTGAATTCTTTGCGGATAATTGCGAATAGGGAACGGTTGGTTTCATCTGTGAACAAATCGTCCGACAATTCGCTGATGAGGCTTTTGCCCTCGTCAAAGTTGATAATATGACCGATGAGTCGGTTTTCAATTTCTGTTGTATCTTTCATATAACCTCCGTAATTTATAATGTTTCATAGGTTGACAGAATGTCAAAATCTTTCTTTGGCTTAACGGTGTCAATAGAATTCAGATAGCTTTCAAACTTTGTCCCGAACAGCGTTTGCGGTCTGAGGTATTGTGCGTAATCACTCCCAAGCCACTCACTGCACTTGATGTCAATTACTTTCTTAAAATCTTCAACAGTAAAGCCTTCGTTAAGTCTTGCTTTAATAAGACTTTGTGTTGCAGCGGTTAAACTGCGAAAATTCTTTCTTGCTCTCAAATTCAAATAGTCGATAATCTCCTTGATTTCGACAATATATTTATTATTATTTTTATTATTATATTTATGTGAAGTTTTCTTCATGGGGGGAGTGAAATTTTCTTCATGGGGGTATGAAGTATTCTTCGTAGTGTCCGTGTCCTGAATTACAGTCATACTCCTTAGTTTGATGTAAGATTCGTTTGCATTTTCAATCTTACGATATATGAATTTGTATTTTACAAGTTTAGAAATTGAGCTTTGAATTGTTCTTGTGGTGGTATTTAGTATCTTAGCAATCGTGTCATTACTCATAGTGCAACAACTGTCATACATTCTGCAAGCCGATTCAATAATACCGTAAACAAGCTTGTCCGTAGAATTCAATCTCTTGTCCGAGAGTATGTTGTATGAAATTGTTATGTATTTGCAACCGCTCATATAATCACTCCTGTTGTAACTAAAGAAGAACCCCCCTCCACTTATACCCCCTAATCTAAAGAAAAATGCATAGAATAATGCAATTTTTCGAAAATTTAATTAAAAATTATTAGAGCGAATTTGCGTAAAGTAATGCAAAATAAAAACCACCCAAAATCAGGTGGTTGTGTAAAGTGATTATTAAAATATGAATGATGAAATCACGCTGAAATATTATTAAACTAACATCAATCATACAAAGAAGCATAACTGTGCGGTGGTATGATGAATTGTTCTGTCAGGTTCACTTTTGGGTTTGAGGAGTCTGCTTTGAATGCGAGAACGGTCATCAAAATCATTCCGATTACGCCTATTGCGAAGAAAATGCACGAGGGGAAACTTAGCAATCCTGCAAGTATTGCCGAACCGTTTAAATTTGTTCTGTCAACAATGAGCGTTGTTATCAGAACAATAAATCCGATTGGCATAAAAATTCGCATTTGTACGAACATCAGCCATATGTTTTTCTTTGCAACAGCGGCAATCAGCTTCCAAAGTACTTTGACTACGCCTGAAACAAGGCATATCACTGCTCCGATTACAAACAATGTGCTGTGAAAAAGACTGCCTACTCTCTAATTGCCGACAGTCCGAAAAATATAACAGGAATCAAGTCAAACACCGCAAGCGGTACGCTGAACCCCTCGGGAATTGTATCTTTTGTCATCTTATTTTTTCGTTGCTTATCCATATTTTCTCCGAATAAATCGTAAGTAGTTTTATAGTTAAAATTATATCACAGTAATAATTTTGGTTCAATAAAAAAGACAAATTCACACATCATAACAGGCACGCTGTTAAGCGAAAATCCCGTGAGTGAATTTGTCCTTTTTGTTAAGTTAATATTTAATTGCCGTTAAGATTACTGTAAAGTATAACGGTTCTTTTTAAATCATCTATTTTGTTATTCAAATCTCTTATTTCCAAAAGAGTTTCCACCATCAATTCTTTTTCCGGTAGCGAATACAATCGTTCTCTTTCTGCATTTCTCATTCTTACATATTCTTCGTATTGTTGTTGTTTTCTTTCCTGAAGTTTTTTAAACATAATTTTCTCCAAACTGTTAATTAAAAAAATTATTCATCAAGTAATTTTATGAGTACGGCTTTTGCATCACTTAAAACTTTTCCCGAATAATTGTCACCTCTTGCAATGCGATCTTTTATTCCGATAACGCAATGGGCGGCTATGTCGATAGGTGAATAGCCAAAGTCGGAAATTTCCTCGGGGTAATACTTTAGCATTCTTAAAAATGCATCGGGAGCAACATAGTAGTTGTCCATATTGTCAAGAGCTAACAAAAATGCCCTTTTGTACAAAGCGTGTGAATAATCGAGATTTTGCGGTAAATCGCCGTACCTGTACATATCACCAAGCTTGTAAACAGACGGAATATCGCCGAAAATAGCCGCCTTTTCCCAACATTCTTTAGCTTTGGTTTTATCAACAGGAAAGCTTCTTCCGTAGTAATAGCAGTAGCCAAGATTGCTCAGTGCGGTTATATTTCCCATATCGGCAGACTTTTGATAAAGCCTGATTGCTGTTTCATAATCGCCCGCCTGATACGCATCTGCACCTTTGTTAAGATAAATCTCATCTTCGGTGAGTTCTTCAAATTCATCTTCATTAAATTTATTTTCTTCGTTAATATAATCAAGCTTCATATAATTCATACCTTTCTGTTAATAATTGTTTTTAAGTTCAAACCGGTTATTATTGCTCTGACATAATTGTAACATTATCGTTATACGAATACAATACTGTAGATAATAAATCAGCATAATCATCAAGTTTTACTATGGTTATTTGTATGCTTTTACTATGTGTAAATTTTGTTATGCACATTGCAGGTGCTTTGCTTATGAATTTTGTCTGTTAATGCTAACGGATTTATGATATAATAAGCACGGAAATTATAGTTATAATCTAAAGTGTTTGTGAGTGCTTATTATATGAATTTATGTTCCCCTCAAATTTTGCCTTGCAAAATTCTCGATGGGTGATTATATCATAATGCACCTTGTGATTATGATATAATAAGAATATTTCAATCATTTTCTTTTCCTCAGCTTTGTTCCTGTGTAGAGAAGTGTAATAGCCGTTCCTGCACCTTTTGCAAACATTTCTACTGCGACTTTTGCAGTCAATGTCATTATAAGTCCAAACATTTTTACCTCCGATTTTAGTTTTTGATGATAAGTTTTTCCGTTGCAAGTACAACTGTTGTTGTCACAGCAAATCCAAGCACAAACCATAATGCTTCCATTACTCTGCTCCTTTCGGTCATTTGTATATGCAAAAATGCACCCACAGACTTTTGATAAGAAAAAGGCTTTGACCTTTTACAGTCAAAGCCTCATACTGCCATGGCAATGTCTTGGGTTTATTAAGTTTTATCATACTGCCTTATAAAACCTCGGCATATTCCGTGGCAGTCTTTTTGTTTAAATTTCGTTTGGATTTTTACTTTATCATTTTTAAAAATTCCTGTTTTGTCAAAAGCTTTGCAAAGCCGTAGTCACGACATATTTTTTGGCAAATTCTTTTTGTTTCATCGTCCATACCGCAGTCAAGGCAAATTACACAGTCATTTCTTCCTCTGCTTATCCATTTTACCTTTGCGGCAGCACTTCGCAAAATATATTCAGCATTTTCACATTTTCCGCTGACGGGAGCAACAAACATAACGGTATTATTTTTTCTGTTACGAAAGAGAAAAAATGTTAATTCACGGACAAATGCACAAATTCCGATTACGGCAAAAACAACAAGAAAAACAGCCGATACAACATTCATGTAATTCACCTCAGTACATTTTATTGCAGATGTTTCAAAGTGTGCGGTATAAATCCGCAAAATGCAGAAACAATATAAAAAGCGGCTAATCCGCAAAAATGAATGAGGAGAATGAATACTATGGAAAACAATGCATATTGTAACCAAAGCATTATGTGCTCGGTAACAAACTGTAAGCATCACAACAGCACAAAGGACTACTGTTCGCTTGAAGCAATCAAGGTCGGCACTCATGAGGCAAATCCGACTGTTTGTCAGTGTACGGACTGCCAGAGCTTTGAAGCAAAGTGCAGCTGCAAGTAATTTGATTTGAAGCTTACACCCTCAGCCCCTCGGACTGGGGGTGTTTTGGCTTTAAAAGGGGATGAATTTGTGGAGATTTTTTCATCGGTGATTTTTCAGATTACGGTTTTATTTTCGTTTATATTTATCGGTTTTACAATCCGACAGGGCGGATTTCTGCCGGAAAATTCAGCCGAAATTTTTTCAAAGCTTGAGAACAGAATTCTTATGCCCGCCGTTGTAATTAACACATTCCGCACCAATTGTACAGTAAAAAACATAAGCGAAAAATGGGTGTTCATTGCCTACAGCACGGGGGTTCTGTTGTTTTGCATTGCAACGGGATTTGTTGCGTCAAGATTTCTTGGTAAGACGGAATATCTGAAAAAGGTGTACCGCTATTCAATTTCCGTTTCAAATTTCGGATTTGTCGGAACTGCAATGGTGTCGGGAATATACGGCGCAGAAAGCATGGAGCTTTTCGACTATCTTATGTTCACTTTACCGCTTAATCTGTTTACTTATTCAATAGGAATTGCGTGGCTTGTGCCGAACGGACACGGCAAATTTTCAATGAAAAATTTTGTTAATCCGATTTTTGTTTCAATTTTTATCGGAGCAATTCTCGGTTTATTGCCGATTCCGAAATTCAGACTTGTCACAACAATAATCAATTCAACCGCTGCCTGTATGTCTCCGATTGCAATGATTCTGACAGGCTTTGTAATAGGCGGCTACAGCTTTGCAAATCTTTTCGGCAAATGGCAGACCTATGTTGTTGCAGGAATCCGCCTTGTGTTTCTGCCAACGGTTTCGGTTCTGATATTAAAGCTTTTTAACGCACCTCAGGAGGCAGTTGTTGCAACACTTTGCGCAAATGCAATGCCGCTTGGACTTAACACGGTAATCATTCCGTCAGCCTACGGAAAAAGTCCCGATGACGGTGCAAGCATGGCGCTTGTGTCACAGCTTACGGCAGTTTTTACAATACCGATTTTGTTCTATATTCTGCTTTAACCCTTGATTAATTCCCACTCCATTGGTACAATATAGGTATAAAAATATCGGAGGTTTGATTATGGAATTATCTGAGGCTTTAAATAACAGAAAAAGCACAAGACATTATATAGATAAAAAAGTTGAAAAAAGCCTGCTTGATGAAATGCTGTCGGCGGCAAATCTTGCTCCTTCGTGGAAGAACTCGCAGACGCCGCGCTTTTATGTTGCAACAGGCGAGAAAAGTAAGAATGCCGTAAGAGAGGCACTCCCCAAATTTAACAGAAAAAATTCAGAAAATGCGTCTGCATATATCGTGACAACAGTTGTTCTCAACCGTTCGGGTTTTGACAAAGACGGTACTGCCGTGACTGAAATCGGCAACGGCTGGGGATATTACGATCTCGGTCTTAACAATATGGCACTTTTGCTAAAGGCAACTGAACTCGGCATTTCAACCCTTGTTATGGGTATCCGTGACGGTGAAAAGCTCAGAAAAGAATTTGACATTCCCGAAACAGAGGCTGTTGTCAGCGTTATCGCAGTTGGTTACACTGATTCCGAAATCGTAAGACCGAAGAGAAAATCCGTTGAGGATTTTGCAAAATTTTATGAGGACTGAGAGGTTTACATAATGAGTGAATTTATCGAAAAACTGAAATCAAGAAGAAGCGTCCGCAGTTTTAAGTCTGATATGCCGCCAAAGGAAGTTATTGACGAAATTATTTCCGCAGGTCTATATGCACCGTCAGGAATGAACAGACAGCCGGTTATTATCGTTGCCGTTACAAACAAAGAAATGCGTGACAGGCTTTCAAGAATGAATGCCGAAATTATGGGAAAAGATGTTGATCCGTTCTATAACGCTCCCGTTGTTCTGATTGTGCTTGCCGATAAAGCAGCTCCTACATATTTGTATGACGGTACTCTTGTAATGGAAAATCTTATGCTTGCCGCCCATGATGAGGGACTCGGAAGCTGTTGGATTCACCGTGCGAAGGAAGAATTTGAAAGCAAAGAGGGCAAAGAAATTCTCAAGTCACTCGGTATTGAGGGTGACTATGAGGGTATCGGTCACTGCGTTATCGGTTATGTGAACGGTGAATATCCCAAAACTTCACCGAGAAGAGAAAACCGTGTTTTTTATGTTGAATGAGGGAATTTGTTTTTGAAAGGATTGAACAAGGTTGACTTTGCAACAGTTGAAATATGTTGTCACCGTTGCCCGCACAGGCTCAATGAGTGAAGCGTCAAAAGAACTTTTTATTTCCCAACCGGGACTTACAACATCAATCCGTGAGTTGGAAACGGAAATGGGCATAAAGATTTTTACACGCACAAACAAGGGCGTTGTAACTTCAAACGAGGGTGAAAGATTTCTTGGTTATGCACGACAGGTTCTTGAACAGGCAAGCCTGCTTGAGGGAGTGTATAAGTCGGGAACAAAGATAAAGCAACAGTTCTGCGTTTCAACCCAGCACTACTCGTTTGCAGTCAATGCATTTGTTGATCTTATCCGACGGTTTGCAGGCGAGGAGTACGATTTTTCACTTCGTGAAACCGAAACCTACGAAATTATTGACGATGTCGCAAAGATGAAAAGCGAAATCGGAATTCTTTATCTCAACAGCTTTAACAAAGATGCGCTGATGAAAATTATAAAATCAAAGTCGCTGACATTCACCGAGCTTTTTACGGCAAAGCCTCATGTGTTTGTATCAACCGACCATCCGCTTGCAGACAAAAAATCCGTTACAATGGAGGAGCTTGCCGATTATCCGTATCTCTCGTTTGAACAGGGGGAGCATAATTCTTTCTATTATTCGGAAGAAATTTTCAGCACGGTCGGGCGTACAAAAAATATCAGAGTGACAGACAGAGCAACCCTGTTCAACCTTTTAATCGGACTCAACGGCTACACAGTTTGCAGCGGTGTAATCGACAATGAGCTTAACGGTGATAATATAACCGCAATCCCCCTTGATGAAGAGGGCAATATGAAAATCGGTTATATCGAAAATAAAAAGATTCTGCACAGTAACCTTGCCGAGGCATATATTGAGGCTTTAAAGAAACATATTTGATATAAGAAAAACTAATAGCAAACGGCTGATAACAAGTATTTTACAAGTCTGTGAATTCATAATATAATTAACTCATCAAATTTCCACGGAGGTATTTAAGATGAGTAAACAGCACACACCATTTAGATTTGAAACAGTAGGCAGCTTTTTAAGACCCGATTATCTTAAAAAAGCAAGACTTGATTTTGAAAACGGTAAAATCACAAAAGAAGAGCTTACCGCAGTTGAGGACAAGGCTATTCTTGACCTTGTTGCAAAACAGAAAAAAGCCGGTATAAAAGCGATTACCGACGGTGAATTTCGCAGAGCAACATGGCATCTTGACTTCATGTGGGGATTTAACGGAGTTGAACACAAAAAAACCGAAAACGGTGTTACATTCCACGGCGAACAGGCTTTGATTGACGATACATGGCTTTCCGGCGAAATCTCGGTTGACAGTCATCCGTTTGTTGAACATTACAAATTTGTAAAGGCTCTTGAGGATGAAAACACAGTAGCAAAGCAGACAATTCCTGCTCCCGCACAGTTTTTCCAGCAGTTCATCATTCCTGCAAATATTGAAACGACAAGGAAGTTCTATTCGACAGATGAAGAACTTATCAACGATATTGCAAACGGATACAAAAAGGTAATCAAAGATCTTTACGATGCAGGTTGCAGAAATATCCAGTTTGACGACTGCACATGGGGCGTTCTTGTTGCGGGGGGTAGCGTAATCCGCTATGGCAAGGATGCAGATTTTAAGAGTATCAGTGAGAAACTTCTCAAGGTAAACAACCTTGCAATTGAGGGTAAGCCCGATGACCTCGTAATCAATACTCATGTTTGCAGAGGTAACTATCATTCTGCATACTTCAGCAGCGGTGCATATGATCCTGTTGCAGAGAAACTTTTCGGTGAAGAAAATGTCAACGCTTATTATCTTGAGTTTGACGATGAGCGTTCAGGCGGTTTTGAACCGTTAAAATATGTGAGCGGTGACAAAAAGGTTGTTCTCGGTCTTATCACAACAAAGTCACCTGTTCTTGAGGATAAGCAGACTGTAATCAATCGTATTCATGAGGCGGCAAAGTATATTCCGCTTGACAGATTGTATCTCAGTCCGCAGTGCGGTTTTGCATCATGCGAAATCGGTAATAAGCTTACCGAGGAAGAGCAGTGGGCAAAGCTTGCTCTTGTAAAAGAAATTGCAGAAGAAGTTTGGAAGTAACTATATATAAAAAAGCCGACACTTTTCGGAGTGTCGGCTTTTTATCTGCCATAAATCAGTCCTTGCGTTTTGAACTAAATTTGTATGATATAAGGTTGAGGATAAGGAAAATTAAGATTGCACCGATTGAGTACATCATCATAAATGTGAAATCCACTTCGTTTCCGAAAAGATTGAGGTTGGTTGCAAACGCTTTTTCTGCCTCAGCGGCAAACATTCCGTGGTCTGCTCCTGCGAGTGAGGTCGAAATATCGTTAATGCACGGACTGACAAGCACATTTCTTATCATAGCCGCAATGTGTGAGCCGGGGATAAGGTTTACAAATGTCTGAACTCCGTCCGAAAACTGGCTGACGGGAATGTATGCGCCGATTACAAAACCGATTGCAACCGAAATAAGTGTGTTGAATGCGGCATAGGTTGAATTCTTTTTGAAGAATGACGCAACAAACATAAGAATAAGTACAGCCGAAACAGAGCCTAAAATCACAAGTCCGTATAATTTTAAAAGCTCTGTAAATTCGGGAAAGCTTGAACCCGATATGCACGAAAATGCGACGCCTGCCGTCAGCAAAATTGCGCTGATTACAATTGTATTTACAACCGCACCCGAAAAGTAGGAGAGAACAACCGTACTGCCCTTTACGGAAGAAGCGTTGTAGTCGTAGTCAATCTTGTTCTGCTTGTCGGAAATCATTACCGAAAGCGAGTTCATTGCAACCGTAACAACAGATGTTCCGATAACGCCCGATACAAGCCATGAATTTACAAGTGCGTTAATCAAATTGTCCTCTGTTTTGATGTTGAAGACGTCAAGCATTGAAGTCATTGAATCAACATAATTCTGTTTGAGAAATAAAAGATATAATCCGAGTATGATAATCTGCGTCATCATTGAGAAGATAATTGCGGTTTTGTCCTTTAAATATACCTTTATATTTCGTTTTGTCATACCCTTGTATGAGCAAAGTGTTCTTTGAAATTTCATATCAGTCACCCAGCCTTTTACCCGTTACAGTCAGAAACACATCGTCCATATTGCCTTTGATAATCTCAAAATCGACAATTTCAGTATGTTTGTTTGTGATTTCAAGAGCCTGTCTGCTGTTTTTGATTTTGATTTTATACGCATCTCCGACTCTTTCAAAATCAAGATTATCGGCCTTGAGAAGATTATCGTTTTCAGAATTTTCTTCCGTGTACCAAACAAGGCTGTTTGACGAATAATCTTTTTTGAGATTATGCGGAGAATCGTTGGCAACAATTTTGCCCGAATCAATAATCACCACATTGTCGCAGTCAACTGTTTCTTCCATATAGTGGGTTGTGAGGAATACCGTAAGTCCTGTTTCTTTGCGAAGATTGTGGATGATTTCCCACACCTGCAGCCTTGTTTTCGGGTCAAGTCCCGTTGTCGGTTCGTCAAGGAACAGGAGCTTCGGTCGGTTAATAAGCGCCCTTGCAATGTCAACCCGTCTGCGCTGGCCACCGCTCAATGTGCCGTATTTTCTTTTGAGAATTTCCGAAAGGTCAAAGGTTTGCGTAAGGCTTTCAATTCTTTTGGCGATTTCTTTTTTGTTGAGTCCGTAATATGACGCTCTCGATTCAAGATTTTCTTTAACGGTAAGCTGTTTGTCAAGTACAGACCCCTGAAAAACAATTCCGATAAGCTCCTTGATTTTGTTCTTTTCTTTGTCAAGGTCATATCCGCCGATTTTAACATTGCCCGATGTTTTTTCAAGCACCGTACAAAGAATGTTGATTGTGGTTGATTTGCCTGCACCGTTAATTCCGAGAAATGCGAAAAACGAACCTTCTTCAACCGTGAATGATATATCATTTACTGCGTGAACATCTTTATAATTCTTTACAAGATTTTTAACTTCGATTATGTTACTCATTAAAAATCCCCTCCTTCTGTCAACATAGTAGCACCTTGCAATTCAAAAGAAAAGCAATTTTAGCTGTGTTGCAAAAAGAGGGGAGTAAGTTGCGATTTTGTATGTCAAAATGCAGTTATTCGTCCTGATAATCCTCGTCTGCGTTAAATTTTTTGAGCGATTCATTAATTGATTTTGCCGTGCGTGTCCGTGTAATGTAGCTGAAAAGGAATGTCAGCAGATACACGGCGGTAATCATTGCAAAAACCAAAAGCGCCATAGGAAAATTCTTGTACCAACCAAGCAAAAATCCCTCGGTCATAACAATTGCCTGAATAAGGCAGAAATGAATGACAATTCGTATGCGAGCCTGCAGTTTGGTGGGTTCTTCTTTAAAGTAAAAAAGCAGAGTCGGAATTGAAGTTACCGCAGCTGTTCCCATTACAACCCACGGAAAATCGGGGGGATAGTATTCGATTAACGCAATTGAATTTGCAAGGCTTACAACAAAAAGCATTGCAACCGTGATTATGAAATAGTCCTTTATGACTTCTTTTATAATTTCTTTTAAAGAATCATTCATAACAATACCTCACATTCCAAGCTTTTTCTTCAAGGTCGGCACATACTGCCTTGAAATAATTGCCGTTTCACCGTTTACAAGCTTTGCCTCAAAACGGCTGTTGACAGACGGTGATACGGAACGGATTTTACCGATATTCAGTATCATTGACTTTGAACATCTGAAAAATTTTGTTCCTTTTAAAATTTCTTCAAGCTCATACAGCTTTTGTTTGGTTTCATAAATATTGTTTTTGCAGTATATAAAGGTTTTGTTGTCAACCGATTCTATGTAGAAAATTTCCTTTGTGTCAAGCTTGAACATCTCGCCGTCTTTTGATGCAAGAAGAAAACTTTTCTGCCCCTTAATGCTGTTTGCAAGCGACATAACCTCGTCGCTGATTTCATGACAGCAAATTATAATTTCTTCCCGTTCCTCAATCCCAACCTGACGGATTGTAACATTAAACATCGCATTCCCTCCGTTCATCAACCATTTTACCATATCAAAAAGAAAATTAACAGTACCGAACCCTAACTTGCAAAATTATGTCGGTAAATTACAATTTTTTGTTGACAAATAAAAATATTACTAATAGAATAATACTATTATTTATTATCTGATTTATTGGAGAGGTTTAAATGAGAGCGTTGACATTTAAAGGATATCTTCTTTCACAACTACAGGAATTGTCGGGAGTGGGCGGAACATCGTTGTACTCGTTTTCAAAACTTGCCGAAAATAATTTTCGCCTTAAAGATGCTTTATGCCTTTATCTTATGATGTTTACCGATAAAAATTTAAAGAATAAACTTCTTAAAAAGTACGACTATCTTAATGACGGTTGCGAAAAACTTTCGGGAATTACGGACAATAATGTTGAAAAATATGTTTCCGAAAAAGAATTAAGCGAGTACAAAACAATCTATGATAACTACCTTTACAGATTAAACAAACACAATAATGAAACAAAAATCAAAAATTTGATGTATAAAAAAATCTGTGAAGTTAAACAGCAAAAGTGTATTACAAACTACCGCATTTATAAGGAATTGAACCTTAATGCAGGTAATGTCAATTCTTTTCTCAAATACGGCAACACTGATAAATTGAGTGTTGAAACAGTAAGAAAAGTTCTTGCATTTATTAATGAATATTAATAAAAATATATTGACAATATAATATTGCAATGATATAATCAGCTAAACAAAAATACTAACATTGTATTGCTTTTGAGAGGTGTTGTTTATGTTTTGGTTAGTTTTCTGGTTTTTGGTGTGTGTTGCAATTCTTGCTTACGGAATTCGCAGAATGGCAAATCACGATTATCGTTTTGGCTCGGGACTTTTCAAGAGCAGTGACAGCAATCTTGACGAAAAGGACGAGTTTGTCGATAAGGATTATTATGACAAAAAGAATCTTTTTAAATAATATAAAGCAAAATCTAAGGCTCTTGAGTTGTTTTCAAGAGCCTTTTGTTGTGTAAAAACGCTCCCGTATTGTACGGGAGCATTTCTTATTTTATTGCCTTTATAAACTTGTAATACGGCTTTTTGATGCGAGGAAGATTATTGTAAATTTCTTCAACGGAATTATAGTAAGCGTTTTCAATAATTTTCAGTTCATCATCGCTTATCGTGTGATTGCTGAATCTCGCCTTTTCGTACACGGATTTCACTTCATCTGTAATCAGAAGATGCGAAATTTTCGTGAGATTTTTAAGTTCTTTATAAATGCAGATTGCCCGTTTATTGTTTCTTCCTGTTTCAAATCTTTGTTTTCTCTTTTTGATAATGATAATTCTTCTTGAGAAAATTGCGATTAAAGCAAGGGCAACAATTCCCAATGACATCATAGCGATTGTAAATCCGTTAAATTCAAATAAAGATTTACTGTCATTTTTCGGCTTTGTGCCGTGAGAAACCGTGCCGTTTGTCGGAGCAGTCGGTGCTGTTGTCGGTTCAACGGTTGTTGGCTGAGTTGTGTCCGTACTGCCGCCGCTTGCTCTTTGAGAGCCGACATACCTTGCCGGCTGAAACGATGACGGTGTACATTCAAGCGGAATCCAACCCGCCGTATCGCTGTAATACTCAACCCATGCGTGAGCGTTGTCGGTTGTTACAGTCACGGTTTGATTTGCGTATGCGGTTGCATAGTAGCCTGTAACATATCGTGCCGGAATCCCGAGTGCCCTCAGCATAAGCGTGCCGGCTGTGGCAAAATGAACACAATATCCCGTGTTGCTCTCGTTGAGAAACCAAGTTGCAAAATCTTTGCCCGACGGCATTTTCGGAGTTTTCAACGAATAGGTTTTACTGTTTGAAATATAGTTCTTTACCATTTCAATCTTTTCGGAAACGGTAAGCTCCGAGTCGAGAAAGCCCTCTTGGTCAGCAATCCTACGCAATTCAATTTGTGTTTTTCCCGGAATTTCAAGATAGGTGTCATACACAAATGCTTTGTAATCTTCCGCTTCGGCTGAATTATTGTATCTGTATGTGTTTTCAGCATAAAACGGATAGTGCGAATAATTAAATTCGTTTTTATCCGTATCGTTTTTTACGCACACATCAGCAACCGAATTGAGATTGTCGGGTAGACTTTCCAAAAAGTAGGGAACATAGGCAATCTTACTTTCATTCAGCATATGAACCCTTGTATCGGTTAAAGCGTTGTTTCCGATTGTTGCCGTAAACGGTACGAAATCCTGCGGATATCTTGCGGCATTATTGTCTGAAATGATACTCCATATATTGTCCCTATAGTTGGCATATGCTGTGCCTTTGAGATAAATATTACCGCCAACTGCCGAAGTGACCGTCATAACAGGTGTATGCGTCTGCGTCAGCGGAGAGATATCGCTGAGATTTTCTTTTTCTTCAAGTGAACCTTTGATTTCATTAAGGTTTTTTTCTGCGGTAGTTTTTCGTCCGTCATCAATATTAAAGCTGTTTTCAATGCTCTGCAAAAGGTTTTCCTGCCAGTCAAATCGCTCATATTTTTCAATCGGATTGAACGCAAGCAAAATTGTCATCACAACAAGCATTGTTCCGAATGAAATTGCCGCAATCACACCGCCCTGTGACGGTCTGAATTTGCGTGTGTTCTTTGAAATGTACAAGGCAATAAGACTTGCAATTGCAATAAAAAGACAAACGAGCGACGGAAGAGTGTTTATAAGAATGAAGCAGGGGACAAGCAGTACCATTGACAGCAATGACGGAATCAAAATACGCTTGTATCGTATCAGGCTGATTGTAAAAACTGCACTCAGTATTGCCGAAATGAACACAAAAAGTCCTGTTGCACTTGTGCCGAGGGTATCTCCCAAAATGATTTTGTTCTGTACGGGAAGATATTGCGAAAGCAGTTTTAAAGCCTGAGTAATAACATAACTCAATTGCTCAAGTATGCTTTCAAGTGAAAACAGCAGAGTGAATACAAAAACAATCATAGTGATTGCTACGCTGATAAACAGTACACCCGACTTTTTGACAAGGGAGGCAAGCAATCCGTAAATTGTGCAGAAAATTGCCGTAGGAATTACTATGATGTACCATTCTGTTTTTATATCAAAAGAGGTGACAAGACAGTAAAACAGGCTTGAAATCAATGTTACGCAGAGAAGGATGTCAATCGTAAAGCTTGTTTTGTTTTTCACAACAAGTCAACCTCCTCACGATCGGCAAAAATATTGTAATGCTGAAAATCATTTGTGTCGGCAACAAAGCTGCTTTCCGTGTTTAGATAGAGTGCGGAAAAATAGTTTAATATATCGTTTTCGCATCTTATCTCAAAAGGATTGCCGCTCCTGTCACAGGCAAAGCAAATGCCTATGCTCTTAATCATATATCGGCAGACATACATCAGCTTTGCAAAAACAACATCATTTTCGTCTGCATTATCTCCGAAAAAAGGCATTATAAGACAGTTCTTGATTATCGGAACATTCGGTTCTTTTACAATCAGCGCATCGCTTTTTGACGAAAGCTTCCAATGAACATTGCGCAGACTGTCACCGTGACGGTATTCACGAAGCTCATAAATTTCGCTGTTGCCGACAGGCTTAGGCTTATATCCCGTAACCGTGAAATTACTGCTGTCGGGGATAATTTTCGGTTTTTGTTGTTTTGGAAGGACACGAACAAAGCTACGCTTTTTAATCCTGATCGGAAGAAAAAATATGCCGAGCATATCGTAAATTTTACCGTTTTTGCATACAATGTCAAGCTGTCCGCAATGCTGTGTAAGACTGTTGCATTGTCTGATTAACGGCTTTGTAAATGTACCCGAAAATCTGATTTTTATGTTTTCACAAAGATTTGCTGTAAGGTTGGTTGATTTTATATTCAGCGTGAGCATAGGGCAGAAGAGCGGTTTCTTCTTCTTGCCTGATATTGCAATGTAAAACTCATCCTTGATAAAAACATTTTCTTTTGCAAAAATTTCAATATTGGAGCGTACACTCCGTATCATAAAAGGCAGACTCAGCAAAAGCGAGATTATCGGAATTGAAACAACCGTCAGGAACAAAAACCATGAGAACCAGGCGTAATAAAAAATGCTGAACAAAAATGTTCCCGTCAGCAGACAAAGATAAATTATTATGTTCCTTATCATTTTCAAGTCCTCGGCTTTGGAGTTTTTCTGAGAATTTCGTGCAGAATTTCTTCGCTGTTCTTTTTTGATGCAGAGGCTTTTGCGTTGAGAATTATCCTGTGATTTACGGTGCAGATAAAAATATTCTGCACATCTCTCGGCACAATGTAATCTCTGCCCTCGGCAAATGCAACAGCCTTTGCCATATCGGTCAGTGAAAGCGTTGCTCTCGGGCTTGCACCTCTTGAAAGCAACGGATGCTTTCTTGTTGCCGAAATGAGTGACACAATATATCTTGCCATATCGTCGCTGACAAAAACATTCTGAACCTCCGACTGCATTTCAAGAAATTCATTTTTGGATACAATGCAGTTTACTGAGTTAAGGGGATTTTTACCGCTTCTGTTAAGCAGCATTTTACATTCCGCATCGTTGTCGGGATATCCCATTGAAAGCCTTACCGTGAATCGGTCAATCTGTGAATCAGGCAAAAGCTGTGTTCCTGACGCTCCTGTCGGGTTTTGCGTTGCAATAACAGAAAAAGGCTTTTCAAGCTTGAAAGTGTTGCCTTCAACAGTGACCTGTCGTTCTTCCATTGCCTCAAGCAAAGCCGCCTGAGTTCTGCTTGAAGTTCTGTTTAACTCGTCTGCAAGAAAAAGATTACAGAATACAGCGCCCTTGTTGAAAGTAAATTTTCCTGTATCCTTGTTATAGACCGCAAAGCCCGTGATATCTGACGGCAAAGTGTCGGGAGTGAACTGTACTCTGCCGTATTCAAGACCGAGCGCCTTTGAAAACGCAACCGCCATTGTTGTTTTTCCCACACCCGGAATATCCTCAATAAGAATGTTTCCTCCTGTGAGCAACGCAAGCAGAGTGGTGACAACCGCCCTGTCTTTACCGTTTATTACCTTTTTTACCTCATTGGTTATAAGTTGAAATTTATTCATTATTTGTTCCTTTGTGTTAAAATTTGTTGTTATATTATTTATACAATAATTGAATCTGAGCAACGCTCTCTTTAAATTATATTTGATTTGCTTTTTTATTGCAAGTCTTTTTCGTAAAATACAGACCAACTACAGATGTGAAGATATGTTTTTAGGTTATGCAGAATATATGCAAAAAAACGGCAGTCCGTAAAGAACTGCCGTCTGAAAATTAAATTGACAAATAAGAATTAAACTGTTAGAATAAAACCGTGATACCTGCATTAAACGGTAGGCGGTTTCTCCTCACAAGAGGAGGTGATAACCATGACAATTTCCGATGTATGTTTACTCGGCACTTTAATCGTCAGCGTTATCGCTCTTTGTTACCAAGTTTTCGGTAACAAAAAATGACTTCTTTTTAGTACATAGCAATATGTACACTTAAATAAAAAAGAAACTAACCGCCCAAAATTCGAACCCTTGGCGGTTAGCTTCTAACCAACAAGTGGAGAATCCGCTTATCGCAGGTATCTCTCTTCTACAATTATATTAAACCAAATAAAGAAAAATGTCAAGCATCGTTTTGATACTTGACTTTTTTTATTCAACCGAAATTATCTTCCGAGAATTTCTTTTTTCTGCTCATGGTTTTCATCGTACAAAAGACCGCAGACAGCCATTTTTCTGATGATATTTTTAACGGTGAGGTCAAGACCTGTGTTTTCCGAATAGTCGGCAGGATAGATAAAATCAACTCTGTCTTTCATCAGCAAATCCTCAACCTTGCTGTCCTTTTTTCGGTAAACCGCAATTGAATACCCGCCGTAGGCTTTCATCATTTTCATACACGGAACATCTGAAAGACCGTCACCTATGTAAATCATATTGCAGAACGGAACCCGTTTGCTGTCCTCCGGCATTGAACGGTTGAGGTCAACATCATTTGCAACATCAAGAACACCTTTGTTGATTCTGTAAACAAACTGCGTTTTATTGGTGTAATTTACATCGGTTTTAGGCCATACGGCATTGCCGTTTTCATCGTAAAGAAATTCACATGCAAAAATGCTTTTGAAGTTTTTGCTGATTTCCGTACCTTCAATAATTTCTTTCATACCCGAGGAAATTACATAATGTTCAACCTGCATTCCAAGCTTTTCTCCAAAGTCGGAAATCCTTTTGAACCAATCCTTTACGCCGTCAAAAAACTCAACATTTTTTCCCATTTCAACAAGGTCATTTCGCAAAAGAGGCATATTCCTTTCACGGGACATTTTTACCATTGCGTACATATACGCAAGAATTGAGTCCATATGTTCGCTTTGACCGAGTTCGTTTGAAAATTTCCAGAACTCGTCTTCGGTCATATTAAGACGGGGGATAAAGCTGTAATCCTGCATATCCTTCGTACATAGGGTACGGTCAAAGTCATACATAATCGCTGCAACGGGCATTCTGTTCATAACCGCTCCTTATCCGACTGTGGTCGGCTGTGTGACGCTTTCGGCAGATGTCGAATCTGCCTGAGTTGTTGGTTCCTCTTTATATTGTGTAATCTTAATGCTTTTGATAACAATGTTCTTAACGGGAATGTCGTCCTTGTCAACCTTAGCTGAGGCGATTTTATCAACAACATCCATTCCGTCAATTACCTGTGCAAATACCGTGTAGCCTCTGTCAACCGCATTGTATGCACCGTCAAGATAGGCATTTCCGCCGTTTTCCTCATACAGCTTTTTAACGCTGTCGGGAACGCTGTCGGTATCGTAACAGTTTGTGCCGTTTTTCTCAATGAATGCAGTCAGAAGGTTTGAATCCTTGTAGTTTGCAAGCTGAGTTTTGATAGAATCCCATTGACTTGCAAGATGTTCCCAGCCGCCTTCATTCTTATATGTTTCGGCAGTTTTCTGATTGATGAAGAATGCACTTTCGTTTGTGTCCGCACCTGTGTTTGACATTGCAACAGCGCCTCTGATATTGAAAAGCCTGTCGCAAAATTCATCTTCAAATGCCTCGCCGTACGAGCTTGTACCGCAGTAACCGCCGTTGACCATAAAGTCTTTTGTTACTTTGCTGAAAAGTGAATTGTTATACTTTCCTGCTTTTGCAAGGTTTACAAAGTTTGTAACGGCCTTTGGTGCCTGTTCGGGGAAAAGCCGCATTGTTATGTCACCGTATGAGGTGTGAACAACTGCGATTGTATCGCCGTTCTTCGGCATATCAAGCTGAAAACCGACAGGGTTTGAATCGTGAATAATGTTCGGATTGATTCCGAGAGTAGCGGTATCAATGCCGATGCTTTCAAGATAGTTCTGTGCGGTAGGTTCATCAGCCGTGCTTACGGCAGTAGTTGCCAGAGTTGTTTCGTCGGGAGTCTGCGAGACTTCAGCCTTCTTATCACCGCAACCCGAAAATGCCAATGCAGAAACACACATAATTGATGCAACCGATACGGCACACATTTTTTTAAGATTGTAAGTATTCATAGATTTGTTTCCTTCCTGTCAAGCCTTGTTGTTATGTAATGTTTCCAAAAACGACCTCGGCTCTTCTAATCTGGATTTTATTCTAAAACACACACATTTTTTGTACCATAATCACAAAGTGCATTATGGTACAATCACCCATCGAAAATTTTGCATGGCAAAATTTGAGGGGGATATAAATTCGTATAATAAGCACTCAACAAAAGCTCAGATTTCATCGTACTTTTCGTGCTTATTATATCATAAATGAAATAAAAATGCAAGTTTGCCGCTTTTTATGAAGGAAAGCGTAGCAAATGCAATAAAATTTTTCTGCAAAAAATTGCGTCCGTGTAATAAGACAGAAAACTTTTTCATATGATTTTCTGTAAACCTAAATATGACGGAGGCTTTAAAATGTCAGAATATTTACCAGAAGGAAAACTTATATCCGAACAGGAAAACATAAATATACTTCACTCATTAAAGATGCTTGAGGATGCAAAAAACAGCGAAAAGATTCTTGAGGCAAAGGCTTGTGTGTGCGACAGCAGTCACAACCTTATTGTTGACCTTGCAGGCATAAAAGGCATAATTCCGAGGGAGGAGGGTGCAATCGGAATTAAGGACGGCTCTGTTCGTGACATAGCCGTGATTTCAAGGGTGAACCGTCCCGTCTGTTTCGTTGTCACCGACATAACCGAGGACGAAAACGGCAAACCGATTGTAATGCTCTCCCGAGAAAAAGCACAACGCAAATGCCTTGACGCATACATTTCAAGGTTGCGATGCGGAGATATTGTGCCTGCCCGCATAACTCATCTTGAAAACTTCGGTGCATTCGCAGACATAGGCTGCGGAATTGTTGCACTTATGCCCATTGACACAATTTCGGTTTCAAGGATTGAACACCCTGCCGAGAGATTTACTGTAGGAATGGACATCAAAGCCGTTATCAAATCTGTTGAAAACGGTCGTATAAGCCTCAGTCACAAGGAGCTTCTCGGCACATGGGAAGAAAATGCCGAAAGGTTTTGTGCCGGTGAAACCGTGTCGGGAATTATCCGAAGCGTGGAAAACTACGGTGCTTTTGTGGAGCTTACACCAAATCTTGCAGGACTTGCAGAAACAAAAGAGGGAGTTCGTGCAGGTCAGCAGGCAAGCGTTTACATAAAAAGTATCATTCCCGAAAAAATGAAAATCAAACTGATAATTATTGACACCTTTGATTACAAATATAATCCGAAATGCCCCGAATACTATTGCGACAGCAACCGTATCGACCGTTTTGTATATTCACCTGAAAATTGTCGGAAACGGGTTGAAACAATATTCGATACCTGAGTTGACAGAAAAACTCCCGAATGATATTATTTAATTGTGAAATCGAATTATTGTTCGGGAGGTTTAATATGCAGTTTACGACATCCGAGATTATTGTGCTTTTATTTTGTGCAATAACGCTCATTGTCAGCGTTGTCACATTAATAACAGTTCTCAAAAAGAATAATAACAACAGAACGGAGAACGAACTTCAAAGGATATTGCTCAATCAGCAAAGCTTTGCACAGTCGCAAAATGACAGGGCGATTCAGCTTGAACAAAGACTTCACAGCTTTTCAGCCGACAATGTTCAGAGCCTTGAAAATATCAGACGTTCGGTTGATGAAAAGCTTGAAAGTATAAGGCGGGAAAATCTCCGTCAGCTTGATGAAATGCGACAGACAGTTGATGAAAAGCTTCAAAAAACACTTGAGGAAAAAATGAATAAGTCATTTTCGCTTGTCAACGAAAGACTTGAACAGGTTTATAAGGGGCTCGGCGAAATGCAAACGCTTGCGGTAGGCGTGGGCGATTTGAAAAAGGTTCTTTCAAATGTCAAAACAAGGGGCATACTCGGCGAAATTCAGCTTGGCGCAATTCTCTCCGAAATCCTTACAAAGGAGCAGTATGAGGAAAATATTGCAACAAAAAAAGGCTCAAAAAATGTTGTTGAGTTTGCAATCAAACTGCCTGCTGACGGTGCCGGTACAGTATATCTGCCTGTTGATTCCAAATTTCCGGGCGATACATATTCTGCTCTTCGTGATGCGGTTGAAAGCTGTGACAAGCAACGCATTGAATCGGCACAAAAAGCACTTGTTCAGCGTATAAAGGGCGAGGCAAAGGATATTCACGATAAGTACATTGATCCGCCGAACACAACGGAATTTGCAATTATGTTTCTTCCTTTTGAGGGGCTTTACAGCGAGGTTGTCAATATGGGACTTGTTGAAGTCCTTCAGCGTGAGTATAAGGTGAATATTGCAGGTCCGAGTACAATGGCGGCTCTGCTCAATTCGTTGCAAATGGGATTCAAAACCCTTGCCGTTCAGAAGAGAAGTGCAGAGGTTTGGAAAATACTCGGCGGTGTAAAGACCGAGTTCGACAAGTTCAATGATGTGCTTGTAATGACACAGCAAAGACTGGATCAGGCAAACAAGGAACTTGACAAGCTTGTCGGAGTTCGTACCCGCCAAATTCAGCGTCAGCTTAAGGATGTTGAATCGGTCAGCCTGTCGGAACAGAATCTTTTTGAATAAGCAAAAAATTAAGGCGAAACAGACACAAATCTGTTTCGCCTTTGTTGTTATTGCAGATCAACCTTTGTAGTCAATCCATTCGTCGTCAACCCATTCTTGCTTTGTATCGTTCCATCTTCTGTACTGGAGCTGTCCACGACTTCCACGACGCCATTTTCTTACTATAACATCAGCTCTTGGCTGAATAGCAGTTGAATCGGCACCGCTTTCCAAAAATGAACTGTCAGGAGTTGCGGTTTCAATCACTATAACGCTGTCGGGGGTTGAATCTGTTTCTGCTGCACTTGCAACCATAACGGTTCCCTGTGCGATAATTGCTGTCATAATAAATGCTGTAAAAATTTTTGCGGCTTTCTTTTTCATCTGTCATTTCTCCTTTAATACAAGACAGTAACTATATTCGCCGTTCTCAACTTGCTCATAGGGGATAATAATAGAATTGTCGTCTGTATAGACAATGCCTTTCTTTTCATCGTAAGGCTCAAAAATAAGGTGAGTGGTTTTGTCTTTTTCAACGTACACATACATATTTGTTTCGTCATATACTTCGACATTCTCATTGTATTCACCCGATTCAATGAGATCGGCTACACAATCCTCGTATGTGGCGTCCCAACCGGGGACAATCAAAAAGCAGTATGAAGCAAAGAATATAGCGACAACAAGCAATGCCATTAAAGCTGTAACAACATTGTTTATAATTGTCTGTTTTTTCTTCGGGTACAGAATCATTTCCATTCTGCTTATAATTTTTTCGCCCTTATCGTTGGTTACAAAACTCATTCCGACAAGCGCACTTTTCAGTGCAGTTTCCCTGTCGCTCTCTTCACTTTCTTGTTGTTCTTTATAGGCTTTCATTTGCGTTACAAGAACTTCGTAATACACAGTGCATCTGTTCTCGCTAAGCTTGCTTGTAACACGCTTGTCACACCTGAGCTCAAGACAGTAGGTTAAATCCTTTTTCAAAAGGTGGGCAAACGGATTCCACCAAAAGATTCCGCAATAAATTTCCGTCAGCAATTTAATCCAAATATCCTTGTTTTTTATATGACAGCATTCGTGCGTTGCGATATATCCAAAATCCCTGTCGTCAAATTCACGATTCGGAATAAGAATAACAAGATTGAAAAATCCGTATGTAACAGGGGAGATAACGCAATCGGTAATTTTTAGCTTAACTTTTCTTCTGATTCCGCACTTTTGCGAAATGAGGTCAAGCTTTGCCTGCATTTCGGGTGTGCCGTCAATAACATTTGCTTTCAGAGCTTTGACTGCTTTGTAATACTTAATCATCACCCGTGAAATGTATATCACACTTCCGGCAATCCATACTACTACAAGCAGGTTGAGCCATGTGAATTCCGGAACAAACAGCACATCTTTGTTGGGAGTCAGAACATCCATTATTGCGGCATACACATTTTTATCGGAAACTGTATATGTAAATTTGAATTCAAACGGAAATACCATTCTTACAAATGTTACAGCATACAATCCCAAAATCGTATAAAGACCGCAGTAATTACAAAAGGCAATCTTTTTTCTGAAAAAGTAAAGCAGCACTATAAAAATGCTGCTTATTGCAATAGAAAACAAGAATGAATAAAAACTTATTTGCATAAATTATTTGCCGAGTTCTTCACGGCGCTTTTTAAGAAGAGCTTCAAGTTCATCAAAAACAGCTGAACTTTCGGTTTTCTCAATAAGCTCGGAGAAGAGAGTCGGAATATCGCTGTCTGCAAAATTCGGTCTGTCCGAAATCTGCTTAATTGCATAAGCGTCCTTTGTCATTGTAGGAACAAAAGTACGGGCATAGTTCTTAGTCATCTGCTTAACGCCGACAACCTTAATCATGTCCTTCTTGAGAAGAGAGTTGATAAGAAGGTTAATGTAACTCTTTTTCCATGTTTTGTTTACAGCCTTCTTAACAATTTCTGAGCTTGTGAGCGGTTCATCGAGGTCCCACAATAAGTACATAATTTCTTCTTCGCTTTTAGTAAGCATGATATTTACCTCCAAAATTAAGTTTATAAATAATATTAAGCATTTAACTTGCCCTCATTATACTATTTGATACAGAAAAAGTCAATAAAAATCTTAAAAAATTATGTGATTCAGGATAAAATCAGCCATTTTCGCACATATTGTTAAAAAATGACTATAAAAATGCGGAATGTTGTATATTATAAGAAGCATAATATTATGGTTTATTCACAAAATCCTGAAAAAGCACAACAAGTCACCGCAAAAATTATTGCGACGACTTGTCTTTTTATTGAAAATATTCAATTAAGCTGTTTTTATTCCGAAATCTTTTTCTGTTCCTTTTTATCGTGGATAAATCTTGCAAGATACACCGCAGGGGTGTCGAGCAGACTTGTGAAAATGTAGATTACATAGCTTGAAAGGAAGATTGAAACGAGTGTTCCGAAATCATAAGTTCCCCAGAACGCAAAAGCGGTGAAGAGGGCTGTATTCAGAATCTGACTGATGAGTGTTGAACCGTTATTTCTCAGCCATAAAAATCTTCTCTTGTCACCGAATTTCTTTTCCGTGAACTTCCACCACTTGTGATAGAGCCACACATCAAACAGCTGACTTATTGCATATACAATAAGTGATGCAAAAATCATTCGGGGAGTGTTTGAGAAAACCGCCTTGATTGACGGCATAATCGTGTCGTTCGGACTCGGATTGTAAAGCATCCAGCTTTGTGAAAGCACAAGAAAAAATACCGATGAGAGTATTCCCGTAAGAACCGCCTTGTTGGCGGCTTTTTTGCCCTCACATTCCGAGAGAATGTCCGTAATCAAAAATGTTACCGCAAAAAGCACATTACCGAGAGTCTGTTCCATTGAAAAAGCGTTTACAAGGATTAAAGCCTCAATGTTCGCAAGAATTGTTGCTACGGCTGAAACGCAGTAAAGTCCCGCTTTTCCGAAAAGCGCATATCCCAAAAGTGCCGCTCCGTAGATAAATACTACAGAGAACATAAGTAAAAGTTCATTAATCATATCAGTCACCTACTCCGAAATCCGTGTTGTTAATTAAAATATCCGTTCTTGGGTTATCCTTATATACAGGATAGACCTTCTGCATAAACTCTTTTATGACAGCTTTGTCGGGTTCAACTTCCGTTGTGTTGTCACACATAATGTTAACGCAAATTCGTTCAAAATATTTTAATCCCAACTCAATATCCTTTTGCATGGTTTCGGCTGTCTGATCTTTAATTCCGAAAAGGAAATTAGCTTCGTCAAAATTCTCAGCAATAACAGCGGGACTGCTCTCTTTGATTCCTTTTTTCAGAACATTTTCTCTGAAATCGCAGTCAAAGGTTTCAAGACCGAGCTTCATTTTTAAATCAAAATCCGCAAAATCTTTTCTGAGCTGACTGATTTTGTTCCGATAAAGATAATGTGCCTCAAAATGAATGGTATTTATCTTTTTTTCTTTGCACACCTGTTTGATAAAATCAAGTGTTTTTTTGTCAAGCTCAAAAACCGAGCCTGAGTTAATGACCTCAAGGTCACCGAAAATTCCCGTAACTTTTTCAAGCACGGCTTTGTTAAGACGAAAGTTTTCGTCCTCGTCACTGCACCTGTCGGTGTAGTAGTCGCAGAAGATGCATTTTCTGTAAACGCAACCGCTTCCACGCAGAAGAACAATCTCCCGATTGTTCTTTTCATTAATAATACTGTATCTCTCCATACTCTCTTTCCGGCACAAAAAAAGCACCCACACAAAAGAGGGTGCAAAAAGGGCGTAAAAAGCCCTGTGCCTTTCTCCTTAGTTTTGATAGAAGGAGCAGCCTATCGGCGTCCTTCCGGCAGGATGGTTACGAACTGCCACACAGTATGCTATCACAAATTCCGTTTTATGTCAACTGCAATTTATTATTGCATTATATATGTTTAAGAGGTATAATGAAAAGCGAAAATCAAGTGCAAAGTAACTTTCTGAGTGACTTTGCAGGCTCAAAATTCCATATGGGAAAATTAGCGAATATTGTCATAAATTCCCGAAAAAAACAGCCTATTTTCTTATATTTTTTAGTTGACAAAGGGACAAACCTTTTGTATAATAATAAACAGCGTTTTAATATGTGTCTATGCTGTCAAGAGGTGCAGATATGCTTTTTGAGCTTAAATCCGTCTTTCAGAATGACGGTGAAGAAAAACAAGTTGAATATAACCTTGACTTGTCAGGTCTTGATGTTGACGGAGTTTATCCATTCAAAACTCCCGTTGTCGTGACTGCCAAAGCAACAAACAGAGCAAGTTTGATTACTCTTGTAATCAATGCACACTTTGATTACAGCCGTGACTGTGACCGTTGCGGTGAGCCTTATACAAGAGAGATGAATATGAGCTTTGAACACAGGCTTATTCAGACTCTTGCCGATGAGGAAAATGATGACTATATTGAAACACCTGATTTTACACTCGAGCTTGATGATGTTGTAATTTCTGACATTTTTCTTTCGCTCCCGTCAAAGAATCTTTGTAGGGACGATTGCAAAGGTCTGTGTCAGATTTGCGGACAAAACCTCAACAACGGTGAATGTTCCTGTGATAAGCGTCAAACGGATCCAAGACTTGAGATACTTAAACAGTTGATTGACTAAGATAAATTTTGTAAGGAGGTTTTTGTAATGGCAGTACCCAAGAACAAAACATCACACGCAAGAAAGAGCTCAAGACGTTCAACAGTATGGAAGATTAATGCTCCTGAACTTACTGCTTGTCCTAACTGCGGTGAATTAACAGCAGCTCATAAGGCTTGCACAAACTGTGGTATGTACAACGGCAGACAGGTTGTTGTAAAGAAAGACGAACAGTAATTTTTATTACAAACATTACGGGCGGCAGTTATCTGTTCGCCCTTTTGTTTTGCAAATTTTACCGTATATCCAAAAACAATTTGCAAACCTGTTGATTAAAAACGGTATTTTGTGTAGAATAAAAGTGTATGTAAAAATGTTTTGCGAGGTGAAGGTGTGGCTGTTAAAATTTTTGATGTCACAACCGGCAGTCATGCCGACAAAGCAGGGATAAAAAAAGGGGAAACCCTCCTTTCAATCAATTCAAACGAGATTGTCGATGTTCTTGATTACCGATTCTATCAGGTAAACCGCAAGCTTACTCTTGAGGTTGCGGATGAGGACCAAAATGTTCGTACCATAGAAATGACCAAGGGAGAATATGAGGAAATCGGTCTTGAGTTTGAAACATATCTTATGGACAAACAGCATTCGTGCCGTAATAAGTGCATTTTCTGTTTTATTGACCAGCTTCCGAAGGGTATGCGTGAGTCGCTCTATTTTAAGGATGACGACAGCCGACTTTCGTTTTTGTTCGGCAACTATATCACGCTGACAAATATTACAGAGCACGAAATTGACCGAATTATAAAAATGCACATAAGCCCGATTAATGTGTCGGTTCACACAACAAACCCCGAGCTTCGTTGTAAGATGATGAATAACCGCTTTGCAGGCGATACATTGAAATATCTCAAACGCTTTGCAGATGCAGGAATAACGCTTAACTGTCAGATTGTTTCCTGTCCCGGAATTAATGACGGTGACGAGCTTGTCAGAACATTGACCGATCTTGAAAACCTCGGTGTTAATATGACTGCGATTGTTCCTGTCGGACTTACACGCTACCGTGAAAACCTTTATCCGCTTGTTCCTTATAATAAGGAAACGGCAGGACAGACAATTGATATAATTGAAAAAATGGGTGATGAGTGCGTCAAAAAGCACGGCAGACGAATTTTCTTTCCGGGTGATGAATTTTACCTCCTTGCCGAAAGAGAAATTCCGTCACCCGAATTTTATGAGGACTTTTCCGCTCTTGAGGACGGAATCGGTATGATTGCGTATCTGACCGATGATGTCAGCTGGAAGCTTGAAGAGCTTGATGCAGACGAAAGCCTTTGCCATAAGGTAACAATGGCCTGCGGCGAGGGAGTGTTTCCGTACATGAAGCGGATTATGTCGATGATTAACGAAAAATTCCCGAATATAACTATAAATACAAGGGCGATTAAGAACAACTTTTTCGGCGGAGGAGTAAATGTGTCGGGGCTTGTCACAGGCGGTGATCTTATTGATCAGCTCCGTGGCGATGACCTTGGTGACAGGCTTATTATCACGTCATCAATGCTCCGTTTTGAAAACGATTTGTTTCTTGATGATGTTTCAACAGATGATGTTGAACGGGAACTCGGTGTAACTCTTGTTCCCGTCAATAACAACGGAAACGACCTTGTAGAGGCTGTAATTGCAGGAAAGGACTGATAAGATGAACAAACCCGTAATTGCCGTTGTCGGCAGACCAAATGTGGGAAAGTCAACGCTTTTCAATAAACTCATCGGTCAGAGATTGTCAATTGTTGACGATACTCCCGGTGTTACCCGTGACAGAATATACGGTGAGGTGGAATGGTGCGGAAAAACTGCCTTTATTGTTGACACAGGCGGTATTGAACCGAAATCAGATGATATTATTCTTGTGCAGATGCGCCGTCAGGCTCAGCTTGCAATCGACACGGCTAATGTTATTATCCTTGTAACAGACTGCAAGTCGGGCATGGTTGCAACAGATATGGATGTTGCGCAGATGCTCCAGAAGTCGGGCAAGCCAGTTGTGCTTTGTGTAAACAAGTGCGACACACTCGGCGAACCGTCACCTGAATTCTATGAGTTTTATAATCTCGGTTTAGGCGATCCTATCGAGGTTTCAGCCGTTCACGGTTACGGTACGGGCGACCTTTTAGACAAGGCTTTTTCAAGCTTCGATTATGATGAAAATGCGGAAGATGATGACACAATCATCAATGTTGCGGTAATCGGAAAACCGAACGCAGGCAAGTCATCTCTTGTAAACAAAATCACAAACGAGGAACGCTGTATTGTGTCTGATATAGCAGGCACAACCCGTGACACAATCGATACGCTTGTTGAAAATAAGTACGGAAAGTTTAACTTTACCGATACCGCAGGACTTCGCCGTCAGAGCAAAATCTATGATAATATCGAAAAATACAGTATTATCCGTGCAAAAATGGCTATTGAACGCAGTGATGTGTGCGTTATTATGATTGATGCGACAGAGGGCGTTACAGAACAGGATACCAAGGTTGCAGGTCTTGCGCATGAGGCAGGCAGAGCGTGTATAATTGCCGTAAACAAGTGGGACGCTGTCGAAAAAAACGATAAGACAATGCAGGAGTTCCGCAAAAAGCTTGACGCAGATTTTGCGTTTATGTCATATGCGCCAAAGGTATTTATTTCCGCAAAAACAGGTATGCGTATCGACAGGCTGTTTGAATATATCATAAGCTGTAATGACAGCGCAAACCGCAGAATCAGAACAGGTATGCTCAACGAACTTCTTGCACAGGCTACAACAAGAGTTCAACCGCCGTCGGACAAGGGTAAGCGACTTAAAATTTTCTATATGACTCAGGCTTCCGTAAAACCGCCGACATTCGTTTTCTTCTGCAACAATGCACAGCTTTTCCACTTTTCATATCAGCGTTATCTTGAAAACAGAATCCGTGAGGCTTTTGCTCTTGAGGGTACGCCGATCAAAATTGTGGTAAGAGAGAGAGGAGAAAAGTAATGGAGCATATTTCGGCAATTTTAGCAAACTGCTGGTGGATGATTCTGCTTTCGGCATTGATTGCGTATCTTCTCGGCAGTATCAACACGGCTGTTCTTGTCACAGGCATTGTGACAAAGGGCAAAAAGGATATCCGTCAAATGGGCAGCGGCAATGCAGGCTTTACAAATGTACTGCGCAGTGTCGGTAAAGTTCCGGCAATTATCACCATTGTGTGTGACGCACTGAAGTGTATTATCGCCGTGCTTATCGGAGGTTTCATCTTCTCGTTTGCATCGGTTGCATTTCAGGGTGAAAGCCCTATTTTTATAAACGAGCTTATCAACTGCGGAAAATATGTTGCAGGTATTTTCTGTATTCTCGGACATTCATACCCCGTGTATTTTCACTTTAAGGGCGGCAAGGGTGTTGTAACCGCCGCCGCTCTTATGCTGACAGAGGATTGGCGTGTATTTATCGCAATTATTGTAACTTTTTTAATTATATTCCTCTGCTCAAAAATTATATCACTTGCAAGTGTTCTCTGTGCGATTCTCTATGCGCCTTACACTTTTGCAATGACATTTATCTTTGACTTCATAATTTACAAGGATTATTCTCTTACATATGTAATCTTCTCAACTGCGGCGGCTCTTTTAATCGGCGTTTTCGTTCTTGTAAAGCACAAAGAAAACATCAAAAGACTTCTTAAAGGTGAAGAAAAGAAAATTACAGCCAAAAAATGACGGCAGTATTGACCGAAAAGTGATTTGGTTGTACAATAACTTTGGTATGATATTTGTTATATTTTAAATGTTTCTGATACGGAAAATAAATTATATTGAGAGGTTGAATTAAAATGTCAGATTGTATTTTCTGCAAAATCGTTGACGGCTCAATTCCGTCAAAAAAAGTTTATGAAGACGAAAAAATTCTCGCTTTCTATGATCTTGAACCACAGGCTCCCGTTCATGTGCTTGTAATTCCAAAGGAACACATCTGCTGTGCAGATGCAGTTAATGAAGAAAATGTCGGCAATATTGCTCACATTTTCACTAAAATTCCTGAAATTACAAAATCACTCGGACTTACAAACGGTTACCGTATTGTAAATAACTGCGGTGAGGACGGCTGTCAGAGCGTAAAGCATATGCATTTCCACATCCTCGGCGGCAAAAAGCTCAACGGCACAATGGCATAAGAAGGGACTGCAATAATGGATACATATAAGATTAACATTGAAGGACTTGACAGAGAACTCAGAAAATTCCCTGTAAACGATAAGCTTGATATTGCCGCATTTATTATGTTTGGTGACATTGAGATGACAGAGGTTGCCGCAAGAGAACTCCTCAAGCGTGTTCCCGAACACGATGTTGTTGTGACTGCCGAAGCAAAGGGTATTCCGCTTTGCTATGAAATGGCTCGTCAGGGCTGCAGAAACTATGTTGTCGCAAGAAAAAGCGTTAAGGTTTATATGGGCAATCCTATCGGAGTGACCGTTAATTCAATCACAACAAAAAACGAACAGAAACTCTACCTCGGCGAAGATGATGTAAATCTTCTCAACGGCAAGAGAGTTCTTCTTGTTGATGATGTAATTTCAACAGGCGAAAGTCTTCACGCTCTTGAAACGCTCGTTGAAAAAACAGGCGCAAATATCGTTGGCAGGGCGTCAGTCCTTGCCGAAGGTGACGCTAAGGACAGAGATGACATTATATTCCTCAGCGAACTTCCGCTTTTCTTTAAGTAATACTGAGTAATTATAAAATCAAATTTAAACAGCTGTTGAAGTGTGCAGATTATACCGTCCGCATATTTTGACGGCTGTTTTCCTTTTTTATACCATAGATATAAAGTGTAAAAATTAAAGTGCAGAAATTGTTCAACTTATAAATGATTGAATAGAAACAGTGGTGAATAGATAATTTAATGAGAAGAGATATCAGCAAAATTAACAAAAATAAAAATATTTTTTAAAAATAATATTTATATTGACAACTGAAATTCTACATGATATTATAAAAATACCAAAAACGATATACTTGATATGATGAAAATTGACTAATTGTTTTTTGCAGATAAAAATAACCAAATAAATAATAAAAGGAGATGCCATTATGAAAAAAGTATGTTTATGCCTTGCTTTTGTGTTGGCAGCGGTATGTATTCTATGTTCCTGCTCTGATTTACCTGCATCAAGTACCTCTGAAACCGTGAATCCTTCCGTAGATGTTACTTTGAAAAAGTGGGAAGATTGCGGAGCGAGTATTGATAAAGCGGAAGAAATTTCCGGAATTAAGTTTGGCGAAAGTTTGAAAAATATTGTAAGTGTAAGAGCTATTCCATACACGGCGATCGAAGTGGTTTGTTCGTTAGATAAATCTGCCTCTGACAATACTGTGACCTTGCGCAAGGCTGTCAGCTATGCTGTAAAAAACAGTGAAAATCTCAGCGGAGTCAATACAAACGGACTTTCTCCCACAATGGCGACTTTTGAAATTAAGGGTGCGAATTTTGTAAATGAAAAAGGTGAAACTGTAGTAGGAGAATATAATGATAACAATTATAAATATTCTTTTTATTGCAAAAAAGGATTGAATGGTAACCGAGTGTATAATTATATTAAAAAAATGATTACTGAATAAGGATTGATTTTTATGAAACGGCTGTTTGGACTTATAGGATTTACTTTCCTGTTTGTCCTTTCAGCCGTTTTTTATTCGGATTTTAATGAAATTGTCTTTGCGATTATCGGCTCATTGGGATTGCTTTCCGTTGCTGTCGGTATATTTTTAATTGCTTCAAAGAAAAATAAATCATTCGGCAAGTCGCTGTGCGTATTTGCTTTTGCTGTAATATATTCTGCGGGCAATATGATCGCCTATTCCGAATATATTAACAACACGGTCATAAATAATTATTCTGATAAAGAAATTACAGCAAGCGGATATATCTGTGATGAAATCATTACCACCGATTCATCATGCAGTTTCGTAATCAAAACCGACAAAATCAACGGTCAGCCGTCAGATGCGAAAATTCAAATTATTTCATATACAAATGTTGACGCAGAGCCTTTTGAAAAGGTCAACTTCACGGCTCATACATACAAGAATAATGTAAACTCTCAAATCAGTCACGGAATTTTTCTGAAAGCATATTCCTATGACGGCTTCAAAATTGATGCGACAGGAGAGAAGGCAACAACTTTTTATTCATTTGCGGTTTCAATAAGACGGGCTATGAAAAATTCCCTTGATATGCTGTTGCCGGAGGATTATTCAACGCTCTGTCGTGCCGTTTTTTTGGGCGAGAAAACAGCTCTTGATTCAAGCGTTAAAGATGATTTTTCATTGACAGGCACTTCGTTTTTAATAGTGGTTTCGGGAATGCATCTTGTTATAATCACTTCGTTTGTATTGTTGTTGGTGGGAAAATTAACAAAAAACAGATTCATAATAACAGGCTTTACCACATTTACGGTTATTGCTTTTATGGCTGTAACGGGCTTTGCACATTCGGTTGTCCGTGCAGGCGTTATGATGATAATTGTGTCGCTTGCATCGTCAAATCTCAGAATAGCCGACTCGCTGAATAACCTTGGTTTTGCCGCAATTGTCCTGACAGCTTTCAACCCATATGCGGTAGCCGATATCGGAATGTTGCTTTCATTTTCTGCAACGACGGGCATAATTCTGTGGTCAAGACCGATTGAACGCTCTGTGCTGAGATTCTTTCACTACCATAACAAGCGTAAGGACGGTTTTGTCGGAACGGTTGTCTATTATATCAAAAGGCTGTTTAAAATCTGCGTAAATATGCTGTCGGTTTCAGTATCTGCATTTCTGTGGATTTTGCCGATAACCGCTGTTGCATTCAACAGAATTTCCCCGACAGTCATACTTGTTTCTCTGTTATGTGAACCGTTTGTTTCGGTACTTTTGGTGTGTTCTCTGTTGTGTTCGGTACTTTTTATTTGCCCGTTTATATCATTTTTTGCATACCCGTTTGGACTCATTTCGGGATTATGTTCAAAGGCAATTTTGTGGTTGGTTTCAACTTTTTCACAACTCCCATTCAGCACAATTAAAACCCATTCGCTCTATTGGTTTGTGTGGATAGGTGTCAGCGTACTTCTCGCAATCGGCGGATTGTTTGTAATAAATCGAAAATTCTATGTCAAAATTTCTGTTCCGATATCAATTTCAGTCCTCGTAATCGGAGCGTCGCTCAATGTGCTTTTAACAGCCGATAATGGTGAAATGAAAATCTATAATGTCGGCAACGGTGTTTTTGCGACAGTCAACTGCCCCGACAGATGTTCGGTGATTTCATGCGGAGGCAACAGAGCAGGCGCAGACGATGTGACAGCCGATATCAGCGAAAGATACTCAGATATTGAATATATGATAATTCCGAATCAGAATAATAAATATTCTTCTCTTGAACGCTTTGCGGTCACAAAATTTGACTTAAATAATATTTTGGTATATGATAATGACATTAAAAAGCAAAATCTTTTGAACGCTTTTGACGGTAACAGCCGACAGACTTTCGGCGGAAACAGTCATTTTACGCTGAATCTTTCCGATACGGTGACGGATGAGGTAATCTGCGTTGACAACACAATGTTTCAGTTCATAAAAGGGAAAAATGTGACTGTATTGTTTGTGCCGACAGATGCAGACCTTTCAAATCTGCCCGAAAAGTATCGCAATCCCGATTGTTTGCTGATTGATACAGTCCCCGAAAATTTCGATTTGATATCATGCAATACCGTGATATTTTCGGGATCGGAAAAGCAGTTTAAGAAAAATTATGATTCTATTAAAGAAATCAGTTCAACCGTTATTTCAACATCTGAAAGGAACATAACGGTCAATCTGAACGGAGGATAAAATGCCGCGCATCACCGAAGCAGACCTGAAAAAACAAATTAAAAACAAAAGCTTTTCGCCTGTGTACCTAATCTACGGTTCGGAGCAGATGTTTGTCAAAAGTTACACAAAAAAGCTTTGTGAGGCTGTTGCAGGCAAAAATCCGTCCGATTTCAATTATCATACATTCAGCGGCGACATTGATTTTCAGGAACTTGCCGCATCCCTGCAAATAATGCCGTTTATGGCGGAACGCAACTGTGTTGTTGTGACCGACATTTACTTTGATAATATGGTGAAGGATCGGCTTGATACTCTTAAAGAGCTTACAAGCAGAGCATGGGACGGTACGGTTCTCATAATTTCAATGCCGACTTATGTTCCGTCAAAGAATAAAACTTCTTTTACCGCTCTTATAAAGCGTGTTGAAAAAATCGGCAGCGTCTGCTGTTTTGAAAAAATCAACTCACAAATTATCGAAAAGTATGTTGCAAAGTGGGCAAACGAAAACGGCAAGCTGATTTCACACCTCAATGCGTCAAAGATTATTTCAAATGTCGGTGATGACCTCAATCTTCTGAAAAACGAGGTCAACAAAATTGCCGCATATGCAAAGGGTGAAGAAATTACCGACCGTGATATCGACCTTTTGTCAACCGTAAACCTTGAAGCAAGAACATATGATATGGCTGACGATGTTATTAACGGCAGAGGTGACAGAGCGTTCAGAAAGCTCGACACACTTTTCTGTCAGCGGGAAGAACCGATTAACATTCTCTATGCACTTTCATCCGCCTATGTCGATGCGTATCGTATGCGTGTTGCAGATGAATGCTCAGTCAGTAAAGAAACCGTGGCAAAAGATTTTGCCTACAAAAATCGTGCGTTTGTGTTAAACAGGGCGAGAACCTCCGTTTCAAGGACCTCAACCGAGGCGCTTCGAAAAAGCCTTGATGTGCTTGTTGAAACAGACGAAAAGCTGAAATCAGTTTCCGTTAATCAAAGATTTTTAATTGAACAGCTTATTTCCCGTTTGCTTTTGATTGCAAAGGAGGGCAGAATCTAATGCTCAAAATCCGTGAGGCTGTCATAGTTGAGGGCAGATATGACAAGATAAAGCTTTCATCAATTGTAGATGCTCCGATAATCGAAACCAACGGTTTCCGTGTTTTTTCCGACAAAGAAAAGCAGTCGCTTATCCGCAAAATTGCCGAAACAAGGGGAATACTTATAATGACCGACAGCGACGGTGCAGGCTTTGTAATAAGGAATTTCCTTAAAGGCTCGGTCGATAATTCAAAAATTAAAAATTGCTATATTCCTCAAATCAAAGGCAAGGAAAAACGCAAGGCAAAAGGCGGTAAAGAGGGGCTTTTGGGTGTTGAAGGTGTCAGCGATGAGGTTATAATAAATGCAATCCGCAAAAGCGGTGCCGAGATAATCGGTGGAGAAAATAATATTCCCGAAAGGAAAATTACTAAAGCCGATCTATTTGTCCTCGGACTTACGGGAACTGAAAATTCAGAAATAAACCGCAAGAAGATTCTTAAAAAACTCGGTCTGCCGTCATATCTTTCAACAAACGCATTTTTGACCGCAATTAACTGTCTTTATTCTCTTGAAGAACTAAAAGAGATGCTCTGACAAAATAAAAAATTCATAGGTTAAATAAATCACCTGTTTCGGCAAAAACTAAAACAGGTGATTTCTTATGAAAAAAAGTTTACGGTTGCGTAACGATTGCATTCTCTTTTCAATAGGCGGAGCAGGCTACGCTCTGCTTGAAATTTTGTGGCGGAGAAAAACTCATTGGTCAATGGCGGTTACGGGCGGAACTGCATTTGTGTCGCTTTTCAGATTTTACAAGCGCTTTTCAAAAATGAATATGCTGCAAAAATGCATATCGGGAAGTGCGATAATTACCGCACTTGAATACTGCTGCGGCTGTGTTGTCAATCTGAAATTCAGGCTTAATGTCTGGGATTATTCAAACTGCCGACTTAATTTAAAAGGGCAGATTTGTCCGTTTTACAGCACCCTGTGGGCATTTCTTTGTATCCCCGTCAGCGCATTATGCACTTCTCTCTGCAAAAAAATACAGTAAAAAAACAGGAGCGGTAAGGAAAAATACTGCTCCTGTTATGTTTTATTTATTCAGACTTTTTGTTCTCGCTTTTTTCATCGGATTCGTTTTCTTCGGAAGTGTCGTTTTTCTTGACAACAACCCGTAAAATACGCTGATCCTTAACCTCCATAACGGTAAACTTAAAGCCGTCGGCCTCAATGTTGTCACGCTTGTGGGGGATTGTTCCTGCGTGTTCAAGAATATATCCGCCGACCGTCACGCTGTCACATTCAAGACTGTCCTCGTCCATATCAAACAGACCGAGCATATCTTCAAGCTCCATATCACCGTTTACAAGGAACTCGCCCTTGCCGATTTTGTAGTAGTTATGCTCAATTTCCTCGTCCTCGTCCCATATTTCACCGACAATTTCTTCGAGCAAATCCTCCATTGTAACAATACCGAGTGTTCCGCCGTATTCATCCGTAACTACCGCAAGATGAATTTTGGTGCGTTTGAATGCATTCAAAATTTTTGAAAGCTGTTGCGTTTTGAACACAAAGTAAGGCGGCTGCATAAGCTCCTTAACATCGGGCGCTTTACCGTCTGCAAGTCGTTCAAGATAATCTCTTGTATGAAGAATACCGACAACATGGTCAACCGTGCCTTCGTACACGGGAATCCTTGAATAGCGGTTTTCAATGATGATATTCTTGATTTTTTCAGGCGAGTCATCAACGCTGATAAATGTGATGTCAACCCTCGGAGTGAGAATTTCCTCGGCGGTAGTTTCGTCAAAGTCAAGTGCGGAGCGAACCATTTCGCTTTCGCTCTCCTCAAGAACGCCTTCTTCCTCAATGCTCTCAACAATGTATTTAAGCTCATTTTCAGTAACTGACGGAGCGTCACCGCTGCTGCCTGCAATCTTTAAGGCAATCATTTTGAATCGTGTGAAAATCCACACAAGCGGTGTAAGAAGTGTCATAAGTCCTCTGAGCAATCCGGCTGTTTTGAGTGAAAAGGCATCGCAATGTTCCTTTGCAAGACATTTCGGCACAATCTCACCGAATGTCAGAACAAGAAAAGTTGTTGCACCCGTTGCAATTGCCGAGCCTGCGTCACCGAAAAGATTCATACACAGCACAGTCGCAATTGAAGAACAGCTCAGGTTTACAACATTGTTGCAGATGAGAATTGTTGTAAGGGCATTGTCGAAATGCTCTATTATGTAGAGCGCTGTTGCCGCTTTTTTGTTGCCGTCATCCTTGTAACGCTGAACACGCACCTTGTTTACAAACGAAAATGCAGTTTCAATCGCCGAAAAGAACGCCGAAAGCAAAATAAGAACTAAAATGACAACACCCATAATTATGTCAGATGTCAACTGAATATCACTCCATAACAACTTCCGACAGGTTCTGTCGGAATAATATTTCTTTAATACTACTATAATTCTTTTAAATAATTATTACTTATTAGAAATAAAGAAATAAAATTATTGAAATAATTTTGCTGTAATGGTATAATGGTCACTAAAGGCTTTTTACAATTGAACAGTGTGGCTTGTGCGTCTTATTTTTTGGTATGCATACATTTTGCTTGCAATTTCGGTGAAACTATTCTCGGAGGTGCATACAATGCCACAAAAATCAAAATCTTCAAAAGTCTCATCAAAAAAAGGGAACTATGTTAAAAATCCTGCGCCGGATGACGATCCGCAAAATCTTGCAAACGACAGCCCCATAAGTGAAGAACAAACAGACCGAATCGGCGAAACAGGTTCTGTTCTCACGACTCATAAGGACTGTGTGTTGCATTGCCTGACGATTATCGGTCAGATTGAAGGTCATTACATTCTTTCGCAACAAAACAAAACCACAAAATACGAGCATGTCATCCCTCTGCTTGTTTCGGTTGAGGAGGACGAAAGAATTGACGGACTGCTTGTGCTGATTAACACAGTCGGCGGAGATGTTGAGGCAGGTCTTGCAATTGCCGAGGTGATTTCGGGAATGAAAAAGCCGACCGTTTCCATCGTACTCGGCGGAGGTCATTCAATAGGAATTCCGCTTGCTGTTGCGGCAAAGAAAAGCTTTATCGCAAAGAGTGCGTCAATGACGGTTCATCCCGTTAGAACAACAGGCCTCACACTCGGAGTTCCGCAGACCTTTGAATATTTTCAGCGTATGCAGGACAGAATCACAACCTTTGTTGCCGAAAATTCCAATATTACAAAAGACCGTTATAATCAGCTTGTGCTTAACACGGGTGAGCTTGTAATGGATATCGGAACTATTCTTGAGGGAGAAGAGGCTGTTGAAGAAGGCTTGATTGACGAGGTCGGAACAGTTTCCGACGCAATTGACGCTCTTTATGATTTGATTAAAGAAAACAAAGAGAGCAAGCCAAAGTCTGCAAAATCACGCTCAAAAAAGCAGGAAAAATAATTTCGGGCGTTTTGCCCGAATACATATATATTGTGACGCTTATGATTTGTATGAAATCTTAATTATGCCAACCCATACGGCTTTTCAGCGTACAAATAACAGAGAAGATTTGAAAACTTATTTTTTGGAGGGAATACATAACCATGTCAATTTTAGATGCTATTATTCAGGGTGTTGTTCAGGGACTTACCGAATTTTTGCCCGTATCAAGCAGCGGCCACCTCGCAATCACACAGCACATTCTCGGTGCAGGCACAGGCGAAAGCAATCTTTTCTTTAATGTAATGCTCCATGTCGGCACACTTGTTGCCGTTGTTGCATTCTACCACAAACTTGTGTGGGATCTTATCAAAGAATTTTTCCTTATGCTCAAGGATATTTTCACAGGCAAGTTCAAATGGAGCAAAATGAATTATAACCGTAATCTCGTTGTAATGCTCATCATCGGTCTTATACCGCTGTTCTTGCTTTTTCTGCCAATCCCCGGAACAGATATGAAACTCAAGGACCTTGCAGACCGGCTTTCCGCAAGTCCTGTTCTCATAGTAACTGCCTGTTCGCTCATTCTCACAAGCGTACTTTTAACAATCGGTATTATCCGTAACCGCAAGAGTGTTGCCTCAACTCACAAACATCTTGCAACAAAGAGCAATGCAAAGGCAACAAGAGATAATTTTAATGTTGTTGACGCAATCCTTGTCGGTGTAACACAGGTTTGTGCCGCACTCCTTCCGGGACTTTCCCGTTCAGGCTCAACACTTTCGGTCGGTGAGATGAGAGGAATCTCAAAGCAGAAGGCACTTGACTACACATTCGTACTCGGTATCCCGTCAATCCTTGCGGCGGCACTTCTTGAGGGTGTGGATGCAATCAAGTCACCCGAAGGTTTAAGCAATATTGAATTTATTCCGCTGATTATCGGAATGGCAGTTTCCGCAGTTGTAGGCTATCTTGCAATCGTAATTTTCAAGTGGTTCCTGAAATCCGACAAAATGGAAATTTTCGTAATCTACACAGCGGTTGTCGGTGTTGCATTTATTGTAATTTCAATCATCGAAATGAATACGGGCGTAAACCTTTTCACAGGTGCGCCAATTGCATAAATTTTAAATGGAGTGATTTTATTGGCAGCTAACAAAAAAACAGCTGACAAAACTAAAAATACTGCGTCGGGAAGAAAAAAGACTTCTTCAAAAACCTCATCAAAAGGTGCAAAAACTGCAAGCAGAACCAAAGCATCCGCTGTTCCGAAAAGGAGCAGCGGACTTTCGCCGCGTGTAAGAGCAATCCTCTATGCCGCCGTTGCGGCTGTTTTTGTCTGCATAATTTTCATAAAAGGTTCAAATGTCTGGACAATGATACGCAGTTTCTTTTTCGGAGTTCTCGGATTCGGAATTTTTCTTGTTCCCGTAACGCTTTTTTATTTGTGTGTCATGACCGAAAAGGAGAAACAGGTTGCACGCTATAAGCTGAAGCTTTTCCTTTGTGTCGTCATAATTCTGTTTATCGGGGCGTTGATTTACGCAGGCAGCGGTGCAAAATATTCTGATATGAACTTTTTTGCGTGTCTTGGCAATCTGTTCAAGGATGCCTCCGACACCTCAAGGTATATGACTTTCGATTGCGGAATAATCGGCGGACTGCTCGGCTATCCGCTTGTTGTCATGTTCGGAAGTACAGCCGCACTTTTTACAAGCTTTGTTGTAACAGCCGCACTTATCCTTATTGTTGCGAACATTTCTATTAAAGATATGACAGCGGCGGCGTCAAGGACAGCCGTACATATCCGTGAAGCAGGTGAGGAAAGGGCAAGAGTTCGCAGAGAACGCAGAGAAGAAAACCGTGAGAGAAAGCTTGCCGAAAGAGGCGATATCGACATTGCGCTTGAAGGCGAAAACAGAAAGTCCTCGGGAAGTTTTATTGATATTCCGCTTGATGACAAAAAGACAAAGGTCAAGAAAGCAAAGTCGGCAGTAAACGGAATTGACACGGATATTGCCGATTCAAAGGAAGAAAATGCCGCAGACAAGGATCTGTCACAGGATCTCATCAACATAATCAATCGTGCAAGCAAGCCTATGGGCAAAAGTGCCGACAATACGGTTTCTGCAATTGCAGAGGATATCTCAAACGAAAAGTCAGCTTCTAAAGCTGAACCGACAGAGGTCAAGCCTGATGCCGAAACTGAGAACATCGTCAAAAAAGCACTTCTCAAAAGCAAAAAAGACAACAGTGAGGAGGCCGGTGATGAAATTGCGGAACAGCTTGACAGAGCTGTTCGTTCCGATAATTCTCAAAAAGAAGAAAAGAAGTATCAGTTCCCACCGATTCAGTTGCTCAAACCAAAGCTAAATTCCGATGACAGCGATGCAATGGAAGAAATGCAGAATAATGCCAAAAAGCTTATTGATACCCTCACAAGCTTTGGTGTAAAGGCAAGCATTGTAAACATCTGCCGAGGTCCGTCCGTAACACGCTATGAGTTACAGCCTGCCCCCGGTGTTAAAATCAGCAAAATTACAAATCTCTCCGATGATATCGCACTCAGCCTTGCCGCAAACGGTGTTCGTATTGAAGCACCTATTCCGGGTAAGGCGGCAGTCGGAATTGAAGTTCCGAACAAGGTTGTAAGCATGGTAACAATGCGTGAATTGATTGATTCGGACAAGTTCAGAAACAGCAAGAGCAAACTCACAACCGTTCTCGGCAGAGATATCTCGGGTGAAATTGTTGTTACCGACCTTGCAAAAATGCCGCACTTGCTCATTGCAGGTACAACAGGTTCAGGTAAATCCGTATGTGTAAACTCAATTCTTATGAGTATTCTCTACAAGGCAACTCCCGATGAAGTAAAGTTGTTGCTTATTGACCCGAAAATGGTTGAATTTTCAAAATACAAGGGTATTCCGCATTTGCTCATTCCCGTAGTATCCGACGCCAAAAAGGCGGCGGGTGCGCTTGCGTGGGCGGTAAACGAAATGCTCCAGAGATATAAAATTTTCTCCGAATACGATTGTAAGGATATTGATTCATATAATTCTCTTATCGAAAAAAATATGAATTATATGGAGAAAAATCCACCTGTTGTTAATGAAGAGGGAGAAGAGGTTCAGCCTGTTCTTGAAGTGAACGGACTTCCCGTTGCCAAAGAAAAAATGAGCCGTGTTGTAATTGCAATTGACGAGCTTGCCGATTTGATGATGGCGGCTCCGAGCGAGGTTGAGGACTCAATCTGCCGACTTGCTCAGATGGCTCGTGCCGCAGGTATGCACCTTATCCTTGCAACCCAAAGACCTACCGTTAATGTAATCACAGGTCTTATCAAGGCGAATGTACCGAGCCGTATTTCACTCAAGGTAAGTTCAAACACAGACTCCCGTACAATTCTTGATACAGGCGGCGGTGAAAAGCTTATCGGCCGAGGCGATATGCTGTTTTCGCCTGTAGGCGCTCCAAAGCCTATTCGTGTTCAGGGCTGCTACGCTTCCGATGAAGAAATCGAGGGTGTAACCCACTACATAAAGAAAGCATATTCGGCTCAGTATAATTCTGAAATCGAAGAAAAAATTAAAAGAATTGCTGCAGAAGAAATTGCTCAGGGCAAAAAATCGGGTGATTCAGATTCATCATCTGACGAAGGTCTTGATATTGACAGCAAAATGGAAGAGGCAATCAAGTGCGTAATTGAAGCAGGACAGGCATCAACCTCACTTTTGCAGAGAAGACTCAAGGTCGGCTACGCAAGAGCAGGCAGAATGATTGATGATATGGAACAAATGGGAGTTGTAGGCCCTCATCAGGGTTCAAAACCGAGAGATGTTCTCATGACCTACAACGAATGGCTCGAACGCAGAAATGCACTTGAAAACAGAGCCGATTAATAAATAAAGGAGGGTTCAATATGGCTTTTTTACCGATGGACGCAAAAGAAATGCGTGATCGAGGCTGGAACGAAGTCGATTTTATATATGTTTGCGGTGACAGCTATGTTGACCATCCGTCATTCGGTGCGGCAATAATCACGAGAGTTCTTGAGGATTGCGGTTACAAAACAGCATTCCTTGCACAACCTAATTGGAAAAACGATGATGATTTTACACAGTTCGGAAAACCAAGGCTCGGTTTTATGGTGTCGGCAGGCAACATTGACAGTATGGTTGCCCACTACACGGTTGCAAAGCGTAAAAGACATGATGATGCCTATACGGCAGGCGGTAAAAACGGCAGGCGTCCCGACAGAGCAGTCACAGTTTACTGCAACATAATCAGAAAGCTATATCCCGATTCTCCCATTATAATCGGAGGTCTTGAGGCATCACTCAGAAGATTTGCTCATTATGATTATTGGAAAAATGAGGTAATGCCCTCAATTATTTTCGACAGCAAGGCAGATTTGCTTGTGTACGGAATGGGCGAGCTGCAGACAATTGAAATTGCAAAAAGACTTTCCGAGGGCTATCCTGTTGAATCTCTTTACGACATCAGAGGTGTTTGCTATAAAATTCGTACAGACGATTATGTGCCAAAGTCGGTTGTCGAACTTCCAAGCTACGAGCGTGTAAAAGAGGACAAGCGTGACTATGCAATTGCATCACGCAGGGAGCTTGAGGAGGCTGATGCCGTAAGGGGCAAAACCCTCATTCAAAGGCACGGAAAGTATATTCTTGTGCAGAATCCTCCGATGCAGCCGCTTGACACAAAACAGCTTGATTATGTCTATTCTCTGCCGTATGAGCGTTGGTACCCAAAGTGTTATGAAAGTCTCGGCGGCGTACCCGGTATCAACGAGGTACTGTTTTCAATCACACACAACCGTGGTTGTTTCGGTGCTTGTAATTTCTGCTCACTTGCTTTTCATCAGGGCAGAGCGGTAACCGTCAGAAGTGAAGAGAGTATTATTGAGGAGGCTGAAAGTTTTCTTGATAATCCACGATTCAAGGGTTACATAAGCGATGTCGGAGGACCTACCGCAAACTTCAGACTTCCGTCATGCGAAAAGCAGAAAAAGCTCGGACTTTGTAAAAACAGAAGATGTCTTGCACCGACACCTTGCCCTAATATGCAGGTGTCACACACGGAATACCTTGATATTTTGCGAAAGCTGAGAAATCTCAAGGGAATTAAAAAGGTGTTTATCCGCAGCGGAATCCGTTTTGATTACCTTATTGAAGATGAAAATGACGAATTTTTCCGTGAACTTGTAAAGTACCACATCAGCGGTCAGCTGAGAGTTGCCCCTGAGCATTGTTCGGCGGCGGTTCTTGACAAAATGGGCAAGCCGCATATTGAAAGCTACAAGCGTTTTTGTAAGATGTTCTACGATTTTACGGGCAAGGAAAATAAAGACCAGTATGTAGTGCCGTATCTGATGAGCTCACACCCAGGTTCAACACTTTCGGATGCCGTAGAACTTGCACTTTTCTGCAAGCGTGAAAACATTCACCCAAAACAGGTTCAGGACTTCTATCCGACCCCGGGTACAATTTCAACGAGTATGTTCTATACGGAGCTTGATCCGTACACTCTCAAAGAGGTTTATGTTCCCAAGTCTGAAAATGAAAAGGCAATGCAAAGGGCGTTGCTGCAGTATTTCATTCCCGAAAACAAACCGCTTGTAATCAAAGCACTCATCAAAGCCGGCAGACGGGATTTAATCGGTAACGATAAAAAATGTCTTGTAACTCCGATGGCAGGACAAACACAGGGCGGTTATTCAAAACAGAACAACAACCGCAATTCGCAGAATCAGAAGGGAAGAAGCAAAAACGGCAAAGATAAGTTCGCAAAGTACAGACGAAAAAACAAAAAGAAATAAAATCTTTTTCATACTGAAAATATCGGTATGCGTACTTTTCATTGCCTGTGTACTGCTTGTTTCATTCGGAAAACCTCTCGGAATTCCCGATTGGAACGATGTCTATACATTTTTCGGAATTTCAGCCGATATGGAGTCCGATTTTTTTGTTTCGTTTATCAATGTCGGTTCGGCTGATTGTACGCTGATTAAATGCGGAGATAAAAGTGTGCTGATTGACGGAGGAACAAATCTTGTGACCGATAAAATTACTGCTTATCTCAAACGCAGTTCGGTAACTCATCTTGATGCCGTAATCGTGTCACACCCCGACAGCGACCACATCGGTTCGTTGCCCGATATCATAGATAAATTCGGTACGGATGTTGTTTATTTCGGAAAATATTCCGACAACCACAAAACCCCCGAATACGAAAAACTTGTTAATTCTATAAAAGAAAATAATATAAAAACCATAATTCCTGTTTCTGACAAACCCGTTGAAATCGGAAATATGACCTTTAAATTTTATCAACCCGAAAAGGACTTCGGCAACACAAACGATAATTCGCTTGTAACAATGCTTCAATATGACGAAAAGCGATTTCTCTTTACAGGCGACATTTCGTCAAAAAGGGAAGAATCAATGGTTAATTCCGACAAAGAATTAAAATGCGATGTTCTCAAGGTTGCACACCACGGCAGTAAGTATTCTTCAAGTGAAGATTTTCTTGCAAAGGCAAGCCCCGAAACCGCTGTAATAAGCGTTTCGGCTGACGATACGGCACTTCCCGATTACTATATAACAGCCTTGCTTAACAGCGTGTGCAAAAATGTTTATCGGACAGACAGCGATAAAACCGTTATGATAACAGTCGAAAACGGTGAGATTTGCACCAAAACTCATGCCTGAAAGGTTGACTATAAATTAAATAATGTTATAATATTATTGTTTAACTGACAAAAATCGAAAGGAATTTTTAAATATGGGAGTATATGAAGAACTCGTAGCCAGAGGACTTATCGCTCAGGTTACGGACGAAGAAGAAATCAGAGAGCTTGTAAACAGCGGTAAAGCCACATTCTATATCGGCTTTGACCCGACAGCCGACAGCCTCCATGTAGGTCACTTTATGGCTCTTTGCCTTATGAAAAGACTTCAGATGGCAGGCAACAAGCCAATTGCACTCGTAGGCGGCGGCACAGGTATGATCGGTGATCCGTCAGGCAGAACAGATATGCGTCAGATGATGACAAAGGAAACAATTCAGCACAATGTTGATTGCTTCAAAAAGCAGATGAGCCGTTTTATCGACTTTTCTGAGGGCAAGGCTCTTCTTGTAAATAACGCAGACTGGCTTCTTGACCTTAACTATGTTGAACTTCTCCGTGATGTAGGCGCTTGTTTCAGCGTTAATAATATGCTTCGTGCAGAGTGCTACAAGCAGAGAATGGAAAAGGGACTCAGCTTCCTTGAATTTAACTATATGATTATGCAGTCATACGACTTCTATGCTCTCTATCAGAAGTACGGCTGTAATATGCAGTTCGGCGGTGACGACCAGTGGAGCAATATGCTCGGCGGTACAGAGCTTATCAGAAGAAAGCTCGGCAAGAACGCATATGCAATGACAATCAACCTTCTCCTCAACTCAGAGGGTAAGAAAATGGGTAAAACCCAGTCGGGTGCAGTATGGCTTTCAGCCGAAAAGACAAGCCCCTACGATTTCTACCAGTATTGGAGAAATGTTGATGACGGCGATGTAATCAAGTGCCTTAAAATGCTCACATTCCTTTCGCTTGAAGAAATTGATGAGCTTGCAAAGCTTGAGGGCAGTGAAATCAACAAAGCAAAAGAAATTCTTGCTCATGAGCTTACAGAGCTTGTTCACGGCAAAGAGGAGGCTGACAAAGCTCAGGAGGCCGCAAGAGCAATCTTCAGCAACAAGACAAATACTGACAATATGCCTTCAACAACTCTTACAGAGGCTGATTTTGCAGACGGTGAAATCGGAATTCTTGACCTCATGAAGAAGTGCGGACTCATCCCTTCAAACGGTGAGGGCAGAAGACTTATTCAGCAGGGCGGTGTTTCTGTTGACGATGAAAAGGTAACAGATGTTTACGCAAAGGTTGCAAAGTCTGATTTTGAAAAAGGCTATGTTGTAATCAAAAAGGGTAAAAAGGTTTACCATAAGGCAATTCTTGGCTGATTTTGAAAATTAAATAAGGGGATTAGGGCAAAATGAAAAAGTTTTTTTCGGAGTTTAAGGAATTCATAATGCGTGGAAATGTGCTTGATCTCGCAGTCGGCGTTATCATCGGTGCGGCTTTTCAGGCAATCGTAACTTCTCTCACAAGCGACATCATTTCGCCGATTCTCGGTATTTTCGGCGGTGTCAACTTTGACCAGTTTCAGGTTACAATCAACGGCGCAACAATTATGTACGGTAAGTTTATCACAGCGGTAATCAACTTCCTGATTATGGCTTTCGTAATCTTCCTTATCGTAAAGCTTGTCAACAAGGTTATGTCACTCGGTAAAAAGCTTGAACCCGAAGAAGCTCCCATAACAAAGAAGTGTCCGTTCTGTTTCAGTGATATTGATATCAAAGCCACAAAATGTCCCCATTGCACAGGCGATATCATCGACCTTACAGAAAAAACAGATGACAAAAAATAATATCGCTGTTACATAAACAGATATTACACAACTTAACAACCAACAAAAAAAGCCACAGTAGAAAGTTAAAATCTACTGTGGCTTAAATTATTTGTTGCTATCGCCGTTTTCGTCATTCTCATCATCTTCAAACACAATAATGTCCTCAACCCTGCATTTGAAAATTTTGCACAAATCATCAATCTTAGTTGTGCTGATGCCCTGATTTTTCCTTAATCTGTCAATTGTCGCACTGCTGATGTTGTGCTTGTTGATAAGAGTGTAGGTGCTCTCATTACTTTTCTCCAAAGTTTCCCAAAAGGGAGTGTATTTTATCATTAAATCACCTGTATTTAAAGGTAATATAAGATTTTGCACTTGACAATAGTCATAAATATGATTATAATGCAAATATACAATAATACGCACATCCAAACAATAATTATGCGTATATTGTACAAATAAATAATTAGGGGGAATAGAGATGAAAAGAAAAATAATAAGTATGCTGGTATCTGTTAGCATGGTTTTAACAATATTTACATTCTCTTCAGCTATCAGTGTAAATGCTTCATCCCAAAGTAATAATTGGTCTTGGCCGACATATGTTCATAGTATAAAATCTGATTGGCCAAATTATTCGTCTGGAAGTTATCACGCCGGAACAGATTTTCCGGTTCCACTTAATACGCCGGTATATTCGACCTGTGACGGTGAGGTTGTTGCAGTAACTTCATTGACTACCTCTTACGGAAAACATATAAAAATCAGAGCTACAGTTAATGGTAGTACTGTATATATTAGGTATTGTCATTTAAATAGCTTTGCTGTGAATGTAGGTGATAAAGTAACATCAGGTCAACTTATAGCATACTCTGGTTCTACAGGCAATTCGACAGGACCTCATTTACATTATGAAGTAAGGAACTCAAATGATAGATACGGTAGTTCATCTAATCCTAATTTAAATCCAAGAGATTATTTGCCTGGTACATCATATTTATTTACGTCAGATAAAAGTACAGATGTACCTTCAATTACAATCCCTTCGGGTTCGCAAACCGTAAGTGACGGTGAATACCATATTGTTTCTGCACTTGATAATAATATGGGGCTTGATGTTGAAGCTGCATCATCTGATTTATGTGCTAATATTCAGTTGTATAACAATGTACTCGACGATAGTCAGGTGTTTGTAGTGAATTATTTAGGCGATGGATATTATAAAATAACTAATAAGCATAGCGGAAAGTCACTTGATGTCGCTAATGGCGGAATGAAATCCGGTACAAATGTATGGCAATATGATTATACTGGTGATAATGCTCAAAAATGGATTATTAAAGAGTCGGGTGACGGAAAATATTTTAATATTGTTTCAGCTAAAAATGGTTTATATTTAGATGTTGATGGCGGTATTGCAGAAAATTGTAGGAATATAAGAACTTATTCCTACAACAACACTAATGCACAAAAATGGAAGTTTGTAGCTTTTGGTAATTCTATAGGAAGAACTCTTAGTAATGGTGATTATCATATTGTGACGGTTTTGGATGAGAGTAAAGGTTTGGATGTATATGGCGGTTATAAAGAAAATGGTACAAATGTTGATATATATAGTAATTTACAAGATGAAAGTCAAGTCTTTACAGTTACATATAAAGGAAACGGCTACTATAGTATAATAAACAAATACTCAAATAAATCACTTGATTGTCAGAATGGAAATACCGTATCAGGAACCAATGTACAAACATATGAATATGATAATGTTGACCAAAAGCAATGGATAATAAAAGAGAGTGGAGATGGACAGAGTTTCAATATTATTTCTAAAAACAGTGGGCTATATCTTGATGTTAAGTCAGGCGATAGTGCTAATTATTCAAATGTTCAAGTTCACATAGGGAATAATACAAATGCTCAAAAATGGAAATTTGTTGCTTATAACAATCCAAAAAATTCAAGCATAAAAGATGGTAATTATCATATAGTGTCAAAGTTAAATAAAAATTTTGGTCTTGATGTAGCAGGTGCGTTAGATGATGATGCAATTAATGTGCGTCTATACAATAATATTTATGATTCTAACCAAGTGTTTAACGTTGTTTATTTAAATGATGGCTATTATAAAATAACTAATGTTAAAACAGGAAAATCGCTTGATGTGGCTTCGGCTTCAGCGTATAAAGGGGCAAATTTGCAACAATATACTTATAAGGATGTAAATCAACAAAAGTGGATAATAGAAGATAGTGGCGATAATAAAAATTATTATATATCATCAAAAAATGCAGGTTTGTACCTAACGTCTGAATCTACGGATATCGAAAACGGCACAAATGTGTTTTTGACAATTAATGATTATAGTGACAGACAACAATGGGAATTTACTTTAAGTAACTTAAACGGTGACATCGACCTTGACAATTCAGTAACTGTGGCTGATGCAACATTATTGCAAAAGTATGTTGTGGGTATAGCAACGCTTACTGATGACCAAAAATTGCTTGCTGATTGCAACGGTGACGGAGTGATTGATGTCCGAGATGCTACATACATTCAGAAAACTATTGTAAAATTACCCGTATAAAATTTAAAAAATTCATAAATATTTTCACTCAACAAAAAGCCACGGCAGATTTTTTACTTTCTGCTGTGGCTTTTTAAATTGAAAATTATGATTGAGCGTAACATTGTTACCGTCTGCACAATTTTATATTAAAATACCAAAAACAAAAATACAATTCCGCAGAGGATTGCTATTGCTGCACCGACTATGACATCACGCACATAATGCACTCCTGCACACACTCTTGATACGGAAATTATAACCGCAATGAAGAGGTATGCAATTCCTGCCCACACATTGAACCGCAAAATTGCCATTGCAATGATGAATGCGCTTGCGGTGTGGCGGCTCGGCATACTGTCGGGCTTGCTGTTCTTTGCAAAAACAGGCGCAACTCCGTACCGCACATACGGGCGTTCTTCTTTTATGATAATTCGCAGAAGTGTTATTCCCAAAAACACCCCCGCAGGCACAGTCAGCGACTTTAAAAACAAATCTTTTTGCCACAAAAATGTATATACAAGCAAAATCGGATAGCTTGCAAATACTGTCAGCGGAAAAATTTTATATACGAATTTCAACACATTTTTTGCGGATTTGTTATTCTTGAAGAAATCGGTCAGTTTAATATATTGTTTACGGCTAATTTTCTACATCTCCCGGAGCTTTTTACACTCAGATTTTAACATAACCGTTACACTATTTCAATATTATATTTATCAAACCAGTAGTCAAGTTCGATTATATACGCAAGAATCTGCGGTGCTTTCATCAGCTGACCGTACCACGGATTTGTGATTTTATCGGGATTTTCAATGATATCTTCAATCCCTTTTCGGTCAAGCAGTTCGTTTAGAATTGAACGCTTTTTAAGAATTTTTCTAACCCTTTTTACACACTCATTGAAGTAAATCGGATTGTGCGTTTTCGGGTACGGGCTTTTCTTTCGCCAGCAAATTTCTTCGGGCAGAATATCCTCAAAAGCCTTTCGCACAATTCCCTTTTCACGGTTGCCCCATGCCTTTAATTCCCACGGCATATTGTACGCATATTCAACAAGTCTGTAATCGCAGAACGGCACTCTTACCTCAAGTCCGCTGAACATTGAGCATCTGTCTTTTCGCTCAAGCAGACATTGCATAAACCAGTAAAAATTCAGGTAGAACATCTCTCGCATTCGCCTGTCAAGGTCGGTGTCACTTTTAAGCTTTGGGGCAAGGCTTATTGTGTCAAGATACCTTTGTCTGACATACTCTTCGCCGTTTTTCAGCACACCGTCCTTGAGAATGCTCCTGCGAATATCCTGACTTTTTGACCACGGAAAACAATCATCAAAAAGTATTTCATGGTTGTGATACCACGGATATCCGCCGAAAAGTTCATCGGCACATTCTCCTGAAAGTGCAACGGTGTAGTTTTGCTTGATTTCTTTGCAGAAGAGCAAAAGTGACGAGTCAACATCAACATACCCCGGCAAATCCCTTGCCTGAACACTTTCATAAAGTGCGTCGCACACAAGCGTGTTGTCAAGGACAATTTCCCTGTGCTTTGTGTCGGCATTTTTTGACATCATCGAAATAAATTCGTAGTCGGGAGTAGGCTGAAAATTGCTCTTTTGAAAATATTTTTCGTTGTCACGGTATTCAACCGAGTAGGTGTTGATTTTGCCGAGTTTGTGTTCCTTGTTGTACATTGATGCGGTCTTGACAATTATACTGCTGTCAAGCCCTCCCGAAAGGAAAAAGCACAGCGGAACATCACTCACAAGCTGTCGCTGAATTGCATCAGTCAGCAGATATCTCGTCTTTTCAATGGTAGTTACTTCATTGTCTGTATGCTCTTTTGCCTCAACGGTGTAGTATTTTTTTCGGCGAAGCTTTGAGTGCCTATACATTGCACATTCGCCCGGATTAAGCTCAAATACTCCCTTGAAAACTCCGAACGAAGGCGTTCTTGCAGGCCCTAAAAAGAAAATTTCATTGAGTCCCTGTTCGTCAATTTGAGGCTTCACAACCTTGCTTGCAAGCAATGCTTTTATTTCTGACGCAAACAGCAAGCCACCGTTGTATTCATAGTAAAACAGCGGCTTAACGCCGATTCTGTCCCTGCACAAAAACAGAGATTTGTCGCTTGTGTTGTAGATTGCAAAGGCAAAAATTCCGTTCAGCTTTTTGCAGCAGTCAACACCGTATTTAATGTACGATTTCAGCACAACCTCCGTGTCGCTGTGACCTCTGAAATGAAAACCCGATGCTTTCAGCTCCTCACGAAGCTCGGCTGTGTTGTAGAGTTCGCCGTTATAGACAATGACATAGGTCGTGTCCTTGTGACGAACAGACATCGGTTGTTTGCCATTTTCACGGTCAATTACAACAAGCCGCCTGTGCATAAGCGCCGCCCCTCGGTTAATGTACAAACCGTTTTCGTCAGGACCTCGCCTGTCAAGCGTTTCAGACATTCTGTTGAGCAAATCGATTCTTTCGCTCATATCCTGTGAGTGGTCAATCCATCCTGCTATTCCGCACATAAAGTAACCTCCGTCAATTTTGTTTGTAATTTTTGAGTGAATATAAAAAGCATAAAGCGGTAAAAAGCAGAGCCGTTCCCGAAAGGGCAGTTCCTCCGAAAAAACTGAAATTTTCAACCGTTGATGTTGAAAAAACATCGATTGTGACGGAGAAAAGTTTTATTCCTAAATGCGTAAGCAATGCGGTGATAAGCCCTTGTAAAATTCTGCAAAAGAAAAATAATATTTTATTCACCTTAATATCTCCAAGTGCCGAGAAAATCTGAAAATGTACGCAAAGTCCGCCGAATCCTGACGAAAATGCAACAACCTCAATCGGCAAATCTTTCGATACCGCAGTAACCGCATTGCAAACTTCCGTGAGTATCAAAAACGGTTTTTGAATATTTTCATCCGTAATGTGTGAGCAGAAAATCTCAGTAAATGCCGAAAACAGCACCACAAATGCGCAGATTGCAAACATTCCCCTTGCACCGTCAAGAACAGACTTTACAAGTGCGTCGCCTTTTTGCGGAGTGCTTATTAATGTTTCCAAATTGGAATTATCATCAAGTTTGTTTCTGCAAACGAATTTTAAAGCAAATCCAAGTATAAAAACAGAGATGCATTGGGCGGCAAATATAATAAACCCGACTTCAATGCTTGAATAAAGCTGTACACCGATAAAATTCACAAGAAATCCCGGTCCCGAACACACCAAAAAAAGACCTGCCCGTTTACACTCACTTTCACTTGCCGCACCTTTTTTATAAAGCGAATTTACCGTCTTTGCACCAACGGGATAACCTCCGACAAGCGAGAGAATTATTGCCGATGCAAAGCAACCGTCAAGTCCGAAAAGCGGTTTTGTCAGCCATGAAAGATGTCTGCCGATTTTTTCTGCAAGACCGCTATCTGTAATATATGAGGCAAGCACCATGAAAGGGAAAAGTGACGGTACAAGCGTTGAAAGGCACAAGCCTATGCCGTTTTCAGCACCCTTTGAACATTCTTTTGAAAACAAAAGAGCCGTAATGCATAAAAGAAAAATTCCGATTGCTTTAAAAATATTCACCGCCTTTACGGCACTTTTACTCAGGAACATATTAATCACCAATTAATATATATGATGGCAGTTGCATAAAAATAAATGAGAAACGAAAACAGGGGAGATTTTTTTGCCAAAGAAGAAACGAATTGCCGATAAAAACGAAAGATTGCCTTCTCCAATGTTCGATATGGGAACAATGCCGTATATAGAGATGCTCGGAAACCGCAGAATAACCGTTGAGGGTTCAACGGGAATTTTGCTCTATGACAGCGAAAGCATAAAAATTAATACCTGCAAAACCGTAATTTCATTTTGCGGGAGAGGAATGACATTGAAGTGCATTTCAAGCTCCTGCGTTGAAATTGAAGGCTTTGTAACCGACATCAACTTTCTTTCGTGAGGTGAAACTATGCTCCTTAAAATAATACGCTTTCTCAGAGGAAGTGTGGACTTTACCGCAAGCGGAAAATTTCCCGAAAGATTTATGAACATAACCGCAAAAAACGGTGTGAATCTCTGGAATCCCGTTCCGAAAAAGAACGCAATATCAGCCTCAATGTACCTTTCCGACTACAAAAAAATCAGAATCCTTGCACGCAAATCAAGGGTTAAAACAAGAATAACAGCCAAACACGGACTGCCGTTTATTATTAACCGCTATAAGAAGAGAACAGGACTTTTTGCAGGTGCGGTATGCGGAATTATTCTCTGTATTTTTCTTTCAAATTTTATCTGGTCAGTAAAAATTTCGGGTACAGAGGAAATCAGCAATACATATCTTGAATCGTTACTTGGTGATAACGGGATTTCTGTCGGTGTGTGGAAAAACAATCTCGATACAGATCAGATAGAACGCAATATTCAGCTGAAATGTGACGATATCCGCTGGATGAGCATAAACATAACTGGCAGTCTTGTCACGGTTGAAGTTAAGGAAACCTACAAAAAGCCGAAGCTTGACACCTCAAAAAATCCTTGCAATGTAAAAGCGGTTAAGGATGGAGTCATAACACGGATTCAGGCATATAACGGCAGACCTGTTGTTACAAAGGGCAGCGGAGTTGTGAACGGTCAGATTCTTGTCAGCGGGCTTGACGAAACAAAGCAGGGCGATATGCGTTACTTGAGAGCAAACGCAAAGGTTTATGCCGACATTACCGAACAGCAAACGCTTTCAATTCCGAAAAAAGTAACCTACAGTTACGCTGACGAAAATTATGTTGACAGAAAAAATTTCAGATTTTTATGGCTTGATTTTCCCTGTAACCTTGCCTTTGAAAACTACGACAATTTTGTAAGCACAGTTCACGGAGAAAATCTGTTTATAAATGATGTTGTTCTGCCGGTAGGACTTAAAATCAGAACCGACCGTGAACTTGTAACAACCGAAAACTCTGTAAGTAAAAACAAGGCTGAGGAGATTGCAAAGGCTGATTGTATTCTCTATGAGATTTTTACAAAGAATAAAAGCAAAGTTATTTCAAAACAAATTTCCGTTAAAGAAAATAAAGGTAGCTACAGGGTGACAACAGATTATATTTTTAACGAAAATATTGCAGATCAGGTTGATTTTGATGTGACAGAATAGAAAAGTTGTGTTATAATCAATTTGTATGTTTTGCTTTGAACGACTGAAATTTTGCAATCGGACACAAACGGAGGGATAACTATGAGAATTTTATGTATAGGTGATGTTGTAGGCAGTATCGGTTGTGAATTTCTTCGCAACAATCTTCCCACGCTCAAAAAGGGGAAAGGCGTTGATTTTGTAATCTGCAACGGTGAAAATTCCGCTGACGGCAACGGACTGACTCCCGTGTCTGCAAAGCATCTTTTTGACAGCGGAGTTGATGCAATTACACTCGGTAACCATTCTTTCCGCAGAAAAGAAGTCTATGACTGCCTCGACTCAAATCCCTTCATTGTCAGACCCGCTAATTTTCCCGAAAATTCAACACCCGGCAAAGGTATAATTAATGTTGACACAGGGCGAAGAATTGTGTCGATTATAAATATTATGGGTAATTCCTATATGGATAACAACCTGAATTGCGCCTTTGAATGTGTAGATAAAATGATTAAACAGGCTGAAAGCAAAATCATAATTGTTGATTTTCACGCAGAGGCAACGGGTGAAAAAAGGGCAATGGGTTATTACCTTGACGGCAGAGTTTCCGCAATGTTCGGAACACACACCCATGTTCAGACCTCTGACGCACAGGTTCTTCCGAAGGGAACCGGCTACATAACCGACACGGGAATGACGGGTACAATCCATTCCGTTCTCGGTGTAAAGAGCGAAATTATAATTGCAAAGCTGAAAAATAAGCTTCCGCAGCGCTTTGACCTTGCAAGCGGAGAATGCAAAATGGAATGTACGCTTTTTGATGTTGATGACAAAAGCGGAAAGTGCGTTTCAGCCGAGTCAATGCGTATTGAATAACACAAATCAGCATAAAGTAAATTGTTTCCAATTGTCAAAAAATATGAAACAATCCCGATTAAGTCGGCTTTTTTTGCAGATAATTAGTGTATTATACTATTGCAAAAAACAAGCTGATAATGTATAATGTTATAATGTGAATTATTGTAAAACTGCGTTTGTCGGTGTAAAATCGGCTTATACAGTTGATTAAGAAATGTACATTAAAAGGATGTGCCTAAATGATAAACGGACAAATTCTCAAACAGGCTGTTATTTCGGGTGCGAATAATATTTCAAACCAAAAAAACAGTATAAATGATCTTAATATTTTCCCTGTACCCGACGGAGACACAGGTACAAATATGTCAATGACAGTCAATGCGGCTGTTGCAGCGCTTGAAGATTTTGACGGTACCTGTGCAGGTGATGCCGCAGGTATCACAGCCTCTGCAATGCTCCGTGGAGCAAGAGGCAATTCGGGTGTTATCACTTCACTAATCTTCCGTGGCTTTGCCCAGGGACTTAAAGACATCGAAGAAGTTGACGGCAAAAATCTTGCCGCAGCACTCGGAATCGGTGTTGACGCCGCTTACAAGGCTGTTATGAAACCGACAGAGGGAACAATTCTCACGGTTGCAAGAATGGCTTATGAGGCAGGTATCGAAGCCGCTAAGTATGACAGAGATGTTGTGTCTGTATGGCAGACAATCGTTGACAAGGCTAACGAGGCGCTTGCAATCACTCCTCAGCTTTTGCCCGTGCTTAAAAAGGCAGGCGTTGTTGACGCAGGCGGTAAGGGCCTTTGCGTAATCTTTGAGGGTATGCTCTCTGTAATTAAGAACGGCATTATGATTGAAGCTGACGATGACACAGCTCCTGCAACCGTCAGCACATTTGAAAGTGCCGCCGCTGAATTTGACGATGATATCAGATTCACATATTGCACAGAGTTCATCGTTGGCAGAAATGCCGAGATTGAAACCGAAATCGGCGAGCTTCGCAGTTATCTTGAATCAATCGGTGATTGCGTAGTTGTTGTAAATGATGATGAGATTATCAAGGTTCATGTTCATACGGAACAGCCGGGCAATGCTCTTTCAAAAGGACTTGAGTTCGGTCAGCTTCTCACGGTTAAGGTTGAGAATATGAAGGAACAGCACAAGAATGTCAAGTCAACAAAGAAAAAGGCTGAAAAGGAAAAGTTTGTTCCCGCAGAACCTGAAAACGATTTCGGCTTTGTTGCAGTTGCCGCAGGTAACGGTCTTAAAGACCTTTTTAAAGACCTCGGTTGTGACAATGTTGTTTCGGGCGGTCAGAGTATGAACCCGAGTACAGACGATATCTATGAGGCAATTATGGCAACTCCTGCCAAGAATGTTCTCGTTCTTCCAAACAATAAAAACATCATTCTTGCCGCAGAGCAGACAATCCCGATGGTAAAAGACAGAAATGTCATCATTGTTCCGACAAGAACAATTCCGCAGGGTATGACGGCAATGCTCAACTTTGATCCCGAGATTTCTGCCGAAAGCAACGCACAGCTTATGACGGACGCACTTGCGTCTGTGGGCACAGGTCTTGTAACCTTTGCCGCAAGAAGCAGTGAATTCGGCGGTAAAAAAATCAAAGAGGGCGACATTATCGCCCTTGAAAACGGCAGGCTTACAATCACAGAAAAGAGCACAGTTAAGGCTCTTGTCAAGCTTGCAAAGGATATGGTCAGCCGTGACACTTCATTCATTACTCTTATCTATGGTGAGGATGTAAGTGAGGAAGAGGCAGAAAAGGCATACGGAGAGCTTCGTGAAAAGTTCGGTTCAAGAACCGATATTACTCTTGTAAAGGGCGACCAGCCTGTTTACTACTTTATTCTCAGCGTAGAATAAGCATTTAAATCGGATTTTTTCAGGGAGCATAATTTTTACGGTTATGCTCCCGTTTTGTATAACGGAGGTGCGGTATGACATCACTTTATAAAACTCCCGTTACAAATTTGAACGGAATAGGTGAAAAGCGTGCCGCACTTTTTGCAAGACTCGGGATTAAAAGCGTTGGAGATTTGATTAATTTCTATCCACGCACATACGAGGATTGGAGCAACATCAAGCATATTGACGAGCTTGAATACGGTGAAACCGTCTGCATAAAGGCTGTTGTCGCAACATCTGTAAACGATACCCGAATAAGCGGCGGAAGAATTATTTCCAAAACCGCAGTCTATGATGAAACGGGTTCAATTCAGCTTGTGTTTTTTAACAATAAATACATCAGCTCAATGCTCAGACAGGGCGGAGAATATTTCTTCTACGGAAAAATCTCATCCGACAGCTACGGAATGCAGATTGTATCTCCGACTTTTGCTCCTGCTGTCAAGGGAACACAAATCCGTCCGATTTACAGACAAACGGCAGGACTTCCGAGTAAATCGGTTGAATCAGCCGTACGACAGGCACTTTCAATGCTGCCGTCAAAAATTAAGGATCCTTTGCCCGATGCCATAAGAGAAAGATTTGACCTTTGCTCACTCAGACAGGCGTTGTTTGACATTCACTTTCCGAAGAACCGCCAACAGCTTGAAGCAGCCCGAAAAAGGCTTGTTACCGAAGAGCTTGTTGTGCTGAACCTCGGAATGAGAAATCTGCGTGACCACAGCAGAGGAGTAACCTCTCTTGAAATCACAAAGGATTATTCAAAAGAATTTGAATCGCTTTTGCCGTTCACAATGACAAATGCCCAAAAACGGGCGGTGTCGGACTGCATAAACGATATAATCAACAAATCATCTCCGCTGAACCGACTTGTTCAGGGTGATGTAGGTTCGGGCAAAACGGCTGTGGCAGCCTCGGTCTGCTACACGGTTGCCAAAAACGGATTTCAGACCGCATTCATGGCGCCGACTGAAATCCTTGCCCGACAACATTACAAAACATTTCAAAAGCTTTTTGAAAATACGGATATCAAGGTTGGTCTGCTGACAGGCACACTCAGGGAATCCGAAAAAAAACAAATCAGAAAATCACTTGCAGACGGTTCGATTGATATGGTAATCGGAACACACGCTCTCATTACCGATAAAACCGAATTTAAAAATCTTGCGCTTGCCGTAACCGACGAACAGCACAGATTCGGCGTTGCGCAAAGAGCAAAGCTTCTCGGCAAGGGCAACAATCCGCATCTGCTTGTTATGAGTGCCACCCCGATTCCGAGAACACTCGGACTTATCATTTTCGGCGACCTCGACATTTCAATAATTGACGAACTTCCGCCGTCAAGAAAACCCGTGAAAACCGTGTTGCGAACTTCTGCAATGCGTGGCGGAGTGTATGACTTTATCCGCAGTGAAGTAAAACACGGCAGACAGGCGTATATAGTTTGTCCCCTTGTTGAAGAAGGCGAGCTTGACGATGTTGCGTCAGCCGAAGAATATGCCGCAGACTTGATGTTGCGGGAATTTCCTGACATAGCAGTCGGCATTGTTCACGGACAGATGAAGTCCGATGAAAAAGACGAGGTTATGCGTAAGTTTGTCGAGAATGAGTATTCCGTTCTTGTTGCCACAACGGTAATAGAAGTCGGCGTTGATGTTCCGAATGCTACGGTTATTGTGATTGAAAATGCCGAAAGATTCGGACTTTCACAGCTCCATCAGCTGAGAGGAAGGGTAGGCAGAGGCAGTTCGCAGTCCTATTGTATTCTCATCAGCGACAAGGGCAGTAAGACAACAAGAGAACGGCTTGAGGTCATGTGTTCAACGAACAACGGTTTTGTTATTGCCGATGAAGATTTGAAAATGAGAGGCCCCGGCGACTTTTTCGGTCACAGACAGCATGGACTTCCGCAGATGTCAATTGCCGATTTTGCCGACACAAAAAGCCTTGAACTTTCTCAAAAAATTGCAGACTGCATAATGGATCGTTACGGCGATATCCGAAACGATGAAATACGATTGTTAAAAGCAGAGGTAGACCGCCTGTTTGAGCGTGGCGGACAAAATGCTTTAAACTGAAAAACTATAAATGGGAGAATTAAGTAAATGAGAAAAACCATAACCAAAACACTTTCACTTCTCTGTATGCTTTGCATCATTATCTGTTCCGCTTTCACAACGGCAGGTGCTGCGTCCTATCCTAATGATGTAAAAACCGAGTCGGACTCAATCCTTCTTGTAAATATGGATTCAGGTCAGACCGTGTATGAAAAAGACGCCGACTCAAAGCGTTACCCTGCATCAACAACAAAAATTATGACCTACATAATTGCGGTTGAAAACATTGCCGATCTTGATAATACAAAAATTCCGATTAAGCAGTCTGTTCTTGATGTTCTCAAAAACACAGGCAGTTCCCTTGCGAATGTTGAAAATCATGTCGGCAAGAGTATGACTGCAATCGATCTGCTTTACAGCATGATGGTTCCCTCGGGTAATGATGCCGCAATGGTTCTTGCCGATTATATCGGTGAAGGCAATGTTGATAACTTTGTCAAGCTGATGAATGAAAAGGCAAAGGAGCTCGGTTGCGAAAACACTCATTTTGCAAATCCTGACGGACTTCACGATCCCGACCACTATACAACCGCCCGTGATATGTACAAAATTGCAACCTATGCGCTCACTCTTCCTCGCTTTGAAGAAATCACAAATACTTGTACATACACTTGTGACGGTGACGATACAGCCCTTGTAACAACCAACTACCTCATTGACGCCAACCGTGGCGGTGAGTATTACTATATGTACGCAAAGGGCATCAAAACGGGTACGACTAACGAGGCAGGCAGATGTCTTGTAACGACAGCGTCGGCAGACGGCTATTCATATATGGCAATTCTCCTTCACGCACCGTATGAGGAAGGTGTGACCGAGGATTACGCAACAATGACCGATGCGGCAGACCTTTTCCGCTGGGCATTGACAAGTCTTGAAATGAACACTGTTGCCACCTCGTCAAAGCCGCTTTGCGAAGTAAAGGTTAACCTTGCATGGGGCAAAAACAGTACATTGCTTTATCCCGAAACCGACCTCAGTGCAATTGTTCCGAAAGACTGCACAGATGAGAATATAATTATTGAACAGGATGTTCCCGAAAGCGTTGACGCACCGCTTGACAAAGGCTCGGTAGTCGGCAAGGCAACAATCTATTACAAAGCAGATGCAAACAGCGAAAAGCAGAAGCTTGCCGAGGTTAATGTTGTTGCAGGCGAAAAAATTGAACGCAGCGGAATTCTCTATGTGTTCAACATCATCGGCACAGTATTTCAGTCCTATTGGTTTATCGTGATTATCGCTCTTATCATTCTCGTTCTCATCATTTACCTTATTATTTCAAAAATTCACGGTAAGCGTAAAAGAAAGAAGAGAAATGTTAAGCATTACCGCAATCTCTGATGCAATAAAAGTGTAATTAAATTGTAAATTTTCTATACTTGAAATTTGAAAACGGTATGTTATAATTATTTTAGGGAATAATTATTCGGAGGTTTTCATATGAAGTGTCCATATTGCAGCTATGAAGAAAGCAAGGTTATCGACTCTCGTTCTGCCGATGACGGCGAAAGAATCCGCAGAAGAAGAGAGTGCCTGAGATGCGGCAAACGCTTTACCACACATGAGGTGATTGAAACTGTTCCGATAATTGTTGTTAAGCGTGACAAATCTCGTGAGGTTTTTGACCGCAACAAGCTTACAGGCGGAATTCTCCGTGCCTGTGAGAAGCGTCCCGTTTCAATTGAACAGATTGAAAATATGGTCAATGATATTGAGGCTCAGCTTCAGTCAAGCCTTGACCGTGAAATCACTTCAAAGCAAATCGGTGAGCTTGCAATGGATCAGCTCAAGAATATTGACGAGGTTTCATATGTCCGTTTTGCGTCTGTTTATCGCCAGTTCAAGGATATTAACACCTTTATGGACGAGCTCAATAAGCTTCTTACTGAAAAGAAATAGTTTCTTATAAAGAATAATTCCGATACTGTACAGCCTTTCTAGGTTGTACAGTATTTTTTTGCGATGTACCGTCGCTCTCCGTTCGTGCAGATAGTTTGCAATATCAAAAACATACTATGCCCGAGCGTAAGTATAGCGATTGCTTTTGCAATTTTAAATAGAGGAGTTCATCGGATGCCCACAAGTAACAGCAGAATATTTAAGCTAAGAGTGTTGTACGGAAAGCAACCTATGCAGTTAATTAAAAATTATACGAAAAAATCAAAAATGCCTCTTGACTTAAAGTCAACTTCAGGGTGTAATATATTCCTGTAAAGTAAAAAACAAACTGAAAAATAGTAAAAATTCTGAAACAAAGGAGATTTACAATGGCAAAGTTAATTGCATTTTATTCACGAGCAGATGAAAATTATTTCGGCGGTCAGTACCGCTATGTAAAAGTCGGCAACACCGAAAAGGTTGCAAAAATGATTTCAGACCTCACAGGAGCCGATATGTTTAAAATTGAGCAGAAAGTTCCGTATTCCGCAAACTACAAGGAATGTGTTGCTCAGTCGGTTAAAGACCTTAAATCAAAGGCAAGACCCGAACTTGTTTCATTGCCGAATCTTGACGATTACGATGAAATTTATCTCGGCTATCCAAACTACTGCGGAACAATGCCTATGGCGGTTTATACTTTCCTTGAAGCATTTGATTTTACGGGCAAAACAATTCATCCGTTCTGCACTCACGAGGGAAGCGGACTTTCAAACACAGTCAATGATATTAAAAATACTGCCAAAGGTGCAACCGTAACAAACGGACTTCCCTTGTTCGGAAGTGATGCCGATAAGGCAGAAGGCATTGTTAATGATTGGATTAAAAAAATTTAATTACACAAGGAGATAATATTATGAAAATTGCAGACAAGGATGAATTTGAAAAGCAGAATGCATTCGGCACAGGCACTCCCAATACAGCTTATGCAAAGTATTTTATCGGAGAGTCATACCTAAATCCACTCACAAAACCCGAGGACGGACTTCACCTTTTAAATGTAACATTTGAACCTGGTTGCCGTAACAACTGGCACATTCACCACGCAAAGAGCGGCGGCGGTCAGCTCCTCATCTGCACAGCAGGTGAGGGTTGGTATCAGGAAGAGGGCAAAGAGCCTGTAAGCCTTACACCGGGTAAGGTAATCGTAATTCCGGCCGAGGTTAAGCATTGGCACGGTGCTAAAAAGGACAGCTGGTTCTCACACATCGCAACCGAAATGTCGGGCGAAGAATGTTCAAACGAGTGGTGTGAACCCGTAACCGATGAAGAATATAATAAACTCGGTTAATCGAAAGGTGGTTTCTGAATATGAAAAAAGTTATCGTTTATTATTCATATCGTGGCAACACAAAAAGCATTGCCGAGATGATTCAGAAAAGCACGGGTGCTGATATTGCAAGAATCGAAACTGTTGTTCCGTATGACGGCGACTACAACTCGGTTGTAAATCAAGGACAGGATGAAGTGAACAGCGGATATTGTCCCGAAATAAAACCGCTTAATATTGACCTCAGCAAGTATGACGAGGTAATTCTCGGAACACCTGTTTGGTGGTACACTTTTGCTCCTGCAATGCACACATTTCTCAAGGAAAATGACCTTTCGGGCAAGACGGTTTATCCGTTTGCAACCAACGGCGGTTGGATTGGTCACACATTCAAAGATTTTGCAAATGCCTGCGGTACAGCCGATGTAAAGCAGGGAATGAATATCCGTTTTGATGAATCGGTTCTGCGTACACCAAAGTCTGAAATTCAAAAATGGATTGATTCAATTAAATAAGCCTTTCTGTAATGCGGTTCTACCGCAAAAATAAAAAAACTGTACAGCCGATTATGGTTGTACAGTTTTTGTTCTATATACTATTGTTTGCCCGACCTAACATTGTACGAATTTGCACAATTTGAGCCGTAGGGGATTGTTAATCCTACCCGATAAAGCCTTGAACGAACACAATAACAATCAGCACGGGGAGTGCGTATTTAAGGTACGGCTTCAGCACTCTTGAAAGTTTAAGACCTTTACCCGTGTTACATTCTTCAAAGTAATTGTCAAAGCCCCAGCCGAATTTTGTTGTGCAGAACAGGAGATAAACCATTGCGCCAATCGGAAGAAGAAGGTTGCTGACAACGAAGTCCTCAAGGTCAAGCACACCCTTGCCGAGAATGTTGAAGTCGCTCCAAATGTTGAATCCGAAAATACACGGCAGACACGCAAAGAACATAATAATTCCGTTGATGATTGACGCCTTTGTTCTGCTCATGCCGAATGTGTCGGTAAGAAAAGCAACAAGGTTTTCAAACACGGCAATAACCGTTGAAAAGCTTGCAAATGTCATAAACAGAAAGAAAAGCGTACCCCAAATCCGACCGCCCGTCATATTTACGAAAACATTCGGAAGCGTCACAAAAATAAGGGCAGGTCCTTGGTCGGGCTGAACGCCAAATGAGAAGCAAGCAGGGAAGATGATAAGTCCGGCAACAATTGCAACAAAAGTGTCCAATGCACAAATCTGAACAGCCTCACCGTAAAGTGTGCGGTCTTTGTTCATATAACTGCCGAAAATTTCCATTGATGCGATTCCGAGTCCGAGTGTGAAAAACGCCTGACTCATTGCAGATGTGATTACCTTGCCGAGTCCTACATCTTTAACCTTTCCAAAATCGGGAACAAGGTAAAAGCTCAGGCCTTCTCCCGCATTTGAAAGCATCATACTGTTGATTGCAAGAATAATAATCAGCGCAAGCAACGCAACCATCATAACCTTGCTGACCTTTTCAATGCCTTTTTGAAGTCCTCGACTGCATACAAAAAATCCGAATACAACGATTATCGCAAGCCATATAATCATCTCAACAGGCGATGCCATAAGGTCGTTAAACACTCCCGAAACCTGTTCTGAGTTCATTCCGCTTTTAAATGTTCCCGTTGCAAATTTATAGAAGTAATCTAACATCCAACCCGAAACAGGTGAGTAGTTCACTAAAAGTGTACCATCGTATGAGTCAAAACAAATTATACATAAAGAAGTATGTCGAATTATAAATAGTTATGTTACGAGCCAGTAGGCTCTTTTTTTATACCCAAATTTAGGTCGTAAAAGTCTATTAACAGGTAATTTGTATAAATATAAGTATTTTATATTGCCAGATTTTACAAAAATAAAACAACGTTCAAAATTATATTTACAATTTTGCATAATGTGATATATAATAACACTATGCAAAAAATATATGCTAAACCAATAACATATTCACCGTATAACCAAAGTGAGGTGATAAAAACAATTTTTAGTAAAAATTAAGAAGAGGTGATAGTTGTAAAAAGAAAATGAGATTGTTACAGGTGAGCCTGATGAGGGTGAATCGAAAACAAGATACAAGAAAAGAAAGCGAACAAGATGAAATGTAAAATTCATCAAAAACAATCGCTCTATGGTTAAGTTTGTCGAGACAAATAGGTCATTTAGAGAAAATTTCTCCAAATAAACGGATACATATTGACTTTTTTGTAATTCTCCTTTACAATATTAAATAAGAAGGAGAGATTGATAATGCTTATTAAAGTGACAGTTGAGAATTTTAAATCGTTTTCTGAACCAACAGAGATGACTATGATTTCTTCTACAAAAATTCAAAAAGGCACTGATCATAGGGTTAAAATTAAAAGTACGAATATACTTAAATACGCAGTAATCTATGGTGCTAATGCGGCAGGTAAATCTAATCTTATTGATTTTTTTTGGTTTTTGAAAAGTACGCTTAATGATACAATTCCTATGGTAGCTACAAAATGGTTTTGTAAATGTAAGGAAGAAAATATAAATAAGAATAGCTCGTTTGAAATTCAGTTCACGATTGGTGATAAATTCTATGCTTATGGTTTTACGGCTTTATTAAATCAACGAAGAATCACATCTGAGTGGTTATATGAGCTTTATCAAAATGGTAATGCAAAATGTTTATTTGAAAGAAATGAAGAAGAAAAATTTCCACACTTGGGCGAAGATGTAAAATTAAACAAAATTGATGAAGCAAAATTCAAAACATATACTGATGATTTTGATGGTAATGAATCAATTTTGTTTCTTACGGAAATGAATAGAAACAAAAAATATTCTGAAGACTCCAAGCTGGTTTTCTTCAAGGAGGTTTATAGTTGGTTATCACAAAACATAATTATCGTTAAGCCTAATACTTCTTTTGATAACTTTCAATATTATAATGATGAAACATCCTTAGAGTTAATCAATAAATTAATAAAAACCTTTGATACTGGTATTGATAAAGTTAGAGTTGAAAAAACTGATTTTGAGGAATTTAGAAAAGCTTTACCGGCTAAGGTTTTTGATTTAGTTATGAAGGACATACGAAACAAGATGGCTCACAAGTCATTATATTCTTCGGCACGAATGACCATGAGAACTGACAAAAGCTTTTTTACTGTTACTTTGGATGACGATGAACCGATTGTATCTACTTTGAAACTCTATCATGGAAAATCATTTTATGATTTTAATTTCGATGAAGAATCAGATGGTACAAGAAGAATTTTCGATTTACTCGATATGTTACTTAACAAAAACGATGACATTATTTATGTTGTTGATGAATTAGAAAGAAGTCTTCATCCAAAACTTACAGAACATTTTCTTGAGCTTTTTATGAATTTCCATAAAGGCCATAAAACTCAGTTGTTGTTTACAACCCACGAAGCATCTATTATGGAGCAAAAGCTTTTTAGACGTGATGAAATATGGTTTGTTGAAAGAGATGGAAATAACACAAGTAATGTTTATTCGTTGGATAAGTTCAAAGAAAGATATGATAAAACATTGAGCAAAGCTTATCTTGAGGGGCGTTATGGTGCAATTCCTGTGTTTTCTAATTTTGATTTGACGGAGGAATAAATATATGGCACCGGTAAGAAGTTATTATAATTGGAATCAAAGAAAGAGCGACACAAATGAGGCTATAGAGCCTTATAGAAAATATTTCTTTATTTGTGAAGGTGCAAATACTGAAACGTGGTATTTCGAAAAGCTGGTTGACTATAAAAAAGAATTGGGAATTAATCCTAATATTGATATTCGCTTTCTCGAAAAGACTCAACAAGATAAGAATATATCTTTCCCCAGAAGACTTATAGAGTTTGCCGAGGAGCAAAAACTTAACTCAGATATATCTTTTGATGCTGAAATGGATAGGATGATTATCGTTTTTGATGCAGATATTTTCGAAGAAAAAGTTAAGGATTTTGATGAAGTTGTAGCATTTGGAGAAAATAATAATATACTTGGTATATCTAATCCTGCATTTGAATTGTTTTTACTTTTGCATTATAAAGATGCTTATGAGAAATATATTAAACCAAATGAAAAGGAGATAATTTCTAACGAAAAGGTAGGAAATCAAAGATATATAAGAAATTTGTTTACTCAGGTGTCTGGTATTAATCCAAAGAAAAATAAATCTATAGGAGAACTGGTTAAGCAAGTTGATTTTGCAATCGTTGAAGAATGCAAAATTAATGAAGATATCCACCAATGCTCAGGACAGGTAACTTGTAACATTGCAAAGATAATCAATGATATTCGCAATAACAAAGCAATTTAATAATACGCAAAAGAGTTAAGTCAAGAAATGAAAATTTCTTGGCTTTTCTTTTTGCGATAAAATAACAGAAATGGAGGTATGAATAAGTGCCATATATAGACCCTAAAGTAGTGCTTGAAGCAAAGAAAATGGACTTGCTAACCTATCTTAAAAACTTTGAGCCACACGAACACACGATAGCTTGAAAATTTCAAACGGAAAATGGATGTGGTTTTCTCGTGGGATTGGAGGTACAACAGCTCTCAATTATCTAATTGAGGTTAAAGGTTATAGCTTTATTGAAGTGGTGGAAACAATCACAGGTAAACAGGTTGTAGTTGCTCCAAAACCTATCAAACAGGATAATAAATATTATGATAGACCACTTCTACTATAGTGGTTCAGTTCACTATAAAATGATTAGATTTTTTGTCTTGACAACTGAACCACTATATTCTATAATGGAGATGAAGTGAGTCCGGTGTTTTAATATTTCAAATCTTGAAAACTTTTAATTTTTTATTAACAGGAGATAAAAGATGAAGAAACTAAAAAAGATGATTGTGTTGGGTATGGTCGTTCTTTCTTTGATGTCTGCTCTTACTTTTTCAGTATTCTCTGCCGGTAATGTTTCAGATACAATTATCAACATTAGTGCGAGAAGTAACAACGGAGGTACTCCGTGCAGATCTATTTGGCGTGAGAAGAAAGATTATACATCTGTTTGGTGCGAAAACAAGAGCACATCAGGAGGTTCTCTGAGTGCTTGGGTTCAGCGTACAAATAATAAGAATACTTCCTCCGTAAAAACTGTAGACAGATATTACGGTTCATGGAGCTATAATGGGGCAACTAAGAATATGAAAAATTTACCAAAGGGTACATATTATTATTTGCCTAACTATGTTAAAGAAGACGGCTATAAATATGCTACTTTGGGCTACATTATGAATAAGGAAGCTGTGAGTTACCACATAGCATGGAGTCCTGACAGCATATAAAATATTTGTGGCTTTGTAAGTTATGCTCTGTGCCTTTTAATGAAGTTTTGACTTTATATATGCGCGCAGAGCATGACTTTTAGACTGCGGTAGGGAGTTGCTTATAGAGGTGTTTATATATTGAATAAAAAAATAACAACCGTAATTATTTTGATTATCATCTGTGCTTCATCTATAATAGTTTCCATCTTATACTTGATAAAAAATGATATTATTGACATCAACGATATATACACTAATGCTGATGCAAAAAACACACAGGTCGCAAATGAAAATTCTATTTCTTCCACAGAAAATTCAGCAGTTGAATCGAAAAGTTGTGTTCTGCTTGAGGAAGGTGCTGAATACGATACTATGTACGACGATAGAACAAGCATTTATGTTAAATTAAATAATATCAGCATTTCAAAAAATAAGGCTGAACTTCCCGAATTTGACACATTTGAGGACTGGGATGAAATTAAAGATAGCCAAGGAAATATTACAAATGAATATTCATATGTAGTGCTTAACATTACAATGATGAATAAAGGAAATGAAAATGTGGAGGTATCATTGAACAGCTTACTTTTGCATTTTGGTACAGACGGTGGATATAACGAAGCACGAAGTTTTAATTCAAGTGAGAAAAAGACTTCAAAAAATTATTTTGTAGAAAAACTTGAACCCGGTAAAAAATTGAATGTTAATGTAGCATATGTTGCTGAGGACAAACAACTTAATGAGTACAAAGACCAACTTTATTTGATGACAGTGCTCTCAGGCAATCCTTTAGGAGAAGGAACTATGCAAGTCATCAAATCCGAAGAATAATAAATGGAGAATGATAAAATGCAAGGAATGATTAAATTCGAACTGAAAAGAAGTTTTAAAAACAGGCTTTTTTTAATTTCTTTGCTAATTTCATTAGCATTGGTAACATGGTATTCGATTGAAAGAATACCATACTGTGTGCAGTTGAATTCTGAATTTTTAAATGATGAAAATTTAATGGGATTTTTTGAAATTTCATATACAAACTGGATTGGCAGTCATAATATCTATCTTCAGCAAAACATTTTTTATATGGCTATTCCAATTCTCGCCACTTTGCCATTTGGAAGTTCCTTTTATGATGATATAAACAGAGGATATGCAAGAAATGTGTGCGTTCGTGCCAAGAAAAAATATTATCTCATAGCAAAATACATAGCGGTTTTCGTAAGTGGTGGTTGCGTGGTTGCTATTCCAATGGTTTTTAGTTTTCTCATTTCTTCAATGTTTTTACCAACAATGCTTCCTGAAGCATCTTATACATTTACTAACATATATCCTGCTTATAAATGGGCTGATTTGTTTTATGTGCAACCGTTATTATATACATCGATATATATTTTTATCACATTTTTGTTTTCGGGAGTAACAGCAAGTTTGTCATTGTTTATTACATTCTTTTTAGATAGAAAATTTGTGACTTTTGTTTTTCCTTTTTTCATTTACATTTTTTCATCATTTTGTCTTGAAATGTTGGGATTTGATGCCTACAGTATCAGAAATCTTGTCACGACTACAAGTGAAAGTGGGACTACCTTTTCTGTAACAATTTTATTTTTGATTTTCTTTTGCCTTTCATTTTTTCCGTATTATTTTATTGGAGCGAAAAAAGATGTTTTTTAAAGCGTGTAGAAAAACTTTTGTTGCAATGACATATTTTAAATATTTGGTTGTTTTCTGTTTACTCTGCAGTTTTGTATTGTTTTACTTTTTTGCTTTTTTAAAAAAAAATATGATGGATATAACAGACAACATATGTATGGCAGATTTTGTGGAAGCCGCCGGGGGTCACACGACAACTATCTTTTTTGTACCAACCGCCGCATTACTTTCAACGATATTTTCCGAAAAAAACAGTAACTTTACAAATGCCTATATTCGCTTTAGATTTAGAAATACATTGGTTGTCAGAAATAGTTTGAAAGTTCTTGCTTTTTCTGTGGCTTTTTGCATTTTATTCCTCGTCGCAGTTCTTGGTATGTCGAGATTTTTTTCACGAACAGTAATTAATTGGAATTCATATGAAAGCTATTATTATCTGTGTGAAGGATGCATAAGCAATGTAGGCTTTGCAAAAGTAGTGATGAAAACTTTTGTATGTCTTTTAATTCCTACAATATTTTTTTCTGAATTAATATGTGCTTTTGGCTGTATAATAAACAAAGTATTTCCGTTCTTAGTGACGGTCACAACATGTATTGCAGTTTCATTTGATGGTGATTGGAATATTGACTTTTGGCTCTTGATTTTTGGGACAATTATAGTATTCGTACTAAATTTATTGTTCATGAAAAGAAAGGATTTTTTAAATTGAAAGTTCGTCTTTTTTTTCGTTTGCTTTCGCATGATATAACAGAGGGAATCATACATAATCGTAAATTTTTTATTTTTGCTGCGTTGCTGTTCATATTTATTGATTTCGTGTATTGGCATAATATTAGCTTATATTTTAGTGATTATAATTCGGTTGTAGACTGCGGTGTTCTGGATTTTTTTATGAATGTTTTTGCCGGATGTGACCCTTTTGATCCGGAGGCAAATAAGGGTGTAGATATTCCCATAACGTGGTTTTCTTTTAATGTACTTCCTTATTTGTTTGTGGGATTATACATTACAAACGATTTGCAGACAAGTGCCGATACCTTTATTTTGCGGGTAAAATCCCGATATTTATGGTGGTTGAGTAAAATAGTTTGGTGTGTTGTTTCTTCAACTTTGTACTATTTACTGTTTTTTGTAATTTCGACAGCTTTTACATTGTTTTCCGGTAATTTTTCATTAACTCAAAACAGTTTAATAACTGAAGAATTTTTGGAGCTAAGCACTTATGGAAAAAGTATGACAGAAATTTTCATTTCCTCAGTACTGTTACCTTGGATGATTACAACTTGTCACATGACATTTGATGCAATTATCAGTATTACATTTGGACCTGTTGTCGCGTTTTTGATGATAGTCTGCCTTATGACCACATCTGTGTTTTATTGCAGCGAATTTTTGCCGTTTAACTTTTCAATGTTGATAAGAACTGATTTTTGCGCCATAAATAATATATCAATATATACAGAACTGGAGGTTGCCTTTTTAATAATCGTTATATGTTTATTTTTAGGCTTGCCAATTATCAAAAGAAAAAACATTATTTAAAGTAGGAGAGATTTATGAATATAGAAATTTGTAATTATACAAAAAAGTTATCAAAAAATCTTGTACTGGAAAATATAAATTTATCACTTTCCGGAGGAAAAATTTACGGTTTTGTAGGTAAGAACGGTTCGGGGAAAACTATGCTTATGCGTGCAATTTGCGGACTGATTTTACCTACCAGTGGTTTTGTAAAAATAAATAACAAAATCATAGGAAAAGACATATCGTTTCCTGATAGTGTTGGGGCTTTAATTGAAAATCCGGGGTTCATTTCTGAGTACTCCGGTTTTCAAAATTTGAAGATTCTCGCTCAAATACAAAAGAAAATAGACGATAAAAAAATAGTGGATACTATGAGAATGGTAGGGCTTGACCCAAACGAAAAGAAGAGTTTCCGAAAATATTCACTTGGTATGAAACAAAAACTTGGAATAGCAGCAGCGATGATGGAAGACCCTCAAATACTTGTTTTAGATGAACCTTTTAATGCGTTGGATGAAGCTTCATGTGAAAATGTCAAAAAAATGATTTTGTCCGCAAAAGTTCCCGATAGAGTTGTGTTGCTGTCATGTCATGACAAAAATCAGATTAACGCTCTTTGCGACGAAACTATAGAATTAGCGCAGGGTAAAATCATCAGGAGAGATAGTCTTTATGAGAAAGAAAAATAATTTAAAAGTTATTGTAACGCTCCTTATTGTAACAGTATTATGTATATGTGGTGTCATTAGGTTTTTTAGTATCAATTCAAAATATCCGCAAAACGAAAAAGTTGTATATAAAATGGGCGATTCATTTGTTTGTCAAAATGCAAAATTCACTATAACAGATACATACATGCTTAAGCGTATGGACATTATGAATGATGATGATTTATCAGAATATTTGGAAGAAAATTCTGACTATTTGAAAAGTGAAGATTTGAATCTTGGCTTAATAAAAATTATAATTTCCAATACAACAGATGATGAAATAACTGTTGATTTAACAGCTTTTCATATTGAATCAGGTGCTTTTTCATTACAATTTTATTACCCGCTCGTTATGTATTACAATGATTGTGGAATGTATATTAAACTTTCAAAAGGTGAACAAAAAACGTTTATTGCACCCGTTCCTATCTCTTCTGAACAATTTCTCAATTATGATTCCACCGATATTAGAAACAGAACGTATTATTTGGTATCATCTTTATATCCTCAAAAAATAATGTCAGAAGTCAAATTTAATTAAATTCAAGATATTTAAATTGGTCAAATAAATAACAATGTTGGTTTAGCATAATTAGTGCTGAATTACTTGGACATTGAAAAGTTGCCTCGTTGTATAATCATGACGAAAATCTGATTAACGCAAAACTGCAATACAGCAAGGTGTCGTAATCCGTTTCTTGTTCAAGCTTGAAAAAATATTTAAATTTCCTTTTAACGGTAAACTATTGTTTTTTCTCTTGTGTTCGTGCCGCATTGTATTTCTCGTCTGAGTTTGGTTGCAACGGCGGCGGGCATATTCACGGGCAGCTTGCACATTGATTTCATCATTCAGTTTGCCGTCAATCTCACTGTGCGGCGATATTAAAAACGGAAGTGGATTTCTTTTCATTTTGAAGTCCCTTCCGTTCATTTTTCTTTTCGTTTATCTGCTTTACGGCGGCTTTATACCGCGCCAAAGTTTCCTTTACAGACTTTGAATAATCCGTTATGCTCCACTTGCCGGTTTGAGTGTGTCGAATATGATAGTTGATGATTATCAGCCTTTCACGCAGGGTTGGTGGTGATCTGTTGACTGAGCCTGCACAATCTTAGCAAAGCATTGCTGTGCTTGGATTCAAATACCTTGTCACAGCCCTTGCAGCTAAGTGAAAACGGCTCGCCAACCTTGTGTTTTCTCGCCTTTATCAACTGATAGCATTCCCTGCTTTTTAGACGGGCTGTTTCAGCTGCTTCTGCCGCTTAATTTCTTCCTCGCTCAGCTGAGGTTGAGGAATTTCAAACTTGCCGATGAAATTGAGATAGATTTCAACCTCCTGCATACGTTCTCCGTCAATATAATACGGAGCGTGAACTAAAATTTTGTCGATAAACTCATTTATCATCGGCGTAGTAAGCTCGGAAAAATCGGTGGTTATACATCTTTGCACCGCAATCGGCACAATAAACAAGACCCGTCAGCGGATTCGCCACTCCGGTGGTGTCAACACGTCTCGGCGTTTTTGTCAGTTTCTGAGCAAGCTCCCAAGTTTCTCGGTCAATGATTGCTTCGTGCGTGTCATTGAATATCAGCCAGTTCTCCTGCGGATTTTTCACTGAGCTTTTGTCCTTATATGATTCCTTGTGCGTACGGAAATTTACGGTGTCTCCGCAGTATTCCTGTTTTGCAAGAATACTGCGGACAACATATCCGCTCCAACTGAACGGGTGGGTAAACTCCTTTTTGTTTTTCCTTATTCCAATTCCTTTTTTGTAAAGTAAACAGCCGGGGTTTCAACCTTGTCATCAAACAGCGTGCGGGCTATGTCATAAGGTCCGCAGCCTTCTATTGTGAAATGGAAAATTCTGCGGACGACTGTAGCCGCTTCCTCATCAATCAGCCAATGATTTTTGTTGTTCGGGTCTTTCTTGTAACCGTAAATAGCCGAGTTGGTTGTCGGCTTTCCCGATTCGTGCAGATAGTTTGCAATATCAAAAGCATACTATGCCCGAGCGTAAGTGTAGCAACTGGTTTGACGGTTATGTTACAAAAACAAATCCACGTCTAAAAGGTAACACAAGATAACAAAAAACTGTACAGCCGAATATGGTTGTACAGTTTTTTGTTTTATATGTTATTTTATAGGAATGTAACATTGTACAAATTTGCACAATTTGAGCCGTAGGGGATTGCTAATCCTACCCGATAAAGCCTTGAACGAACACAATAACAATCAGCACGGGGAGTGCGTATTTAAGGTACGGCTTCAGCACTCTTGAAAGTTTAAGACCTTTACCCGTGTTACATTCTTCAAAGTAATTGTCAAAGCCCCAGCCGAATTTTGTTGTGCAGAACAGGAGATAAACCATTGCGCCAATCGGAAGAAGAAGGTTGCTGACAACGAAGTCCTCAAGGTCAAGCACACCCTTGCCGAGAATGTTGAAGTCGCTCCAAATGTTGAATCCGAAAATACACGGCAGACACGCAAAGAACATAATAATTCCGTTGATGATTGACGCCTTTGTTCTGCTCATGCCGAATGTGTCGGTAAGAAAAGCAACAAGGTTTTCAAACACGGCAATAACCGTTGAAAAGCTTGCAAATGTCATAAACAGAAAGAAAAGCGTACCCCAAATCCGACCGCCCGTCATATTTACGAAAACATTCGGAAGCGTCACAAAAATAAGGGCAGGTCCTTGGTCGGGCTGAACGCCAAATGAGAAGCAAGCAGGGAAGATGATAAGTCCGGCAACAATTGCAACAAAAGTGTCCAATGCACAAATCTGAACAGCCTCACCGTAAAGTGTGCGGTCTTTGTTCATATAACTGCCGAAAATTTCCATTGATGCGATTCCGAGTCCGAGTGTGAAAAACGCCTGACTCATTGCAGATGTGATTACCTTGCCGAGTCCTACATCTTTAACCTTTCCAAAATCGGGAACAAGGTAAAAGCTCAGGCCTTCTCCCGCATTTGAAAGCATCATACTGTTGATTGCAAGAATAATAATCAGCGCAAGCAACGCAACCATCATAACCTTGCTGACCTTTTCAATGCCTTTTTGAAGTCCTCGACTGCATACAAAAAATCCGAATACAACGATTATCGCAAGCCATATAATCATCTCAACAGGCGATGCCATAAGGTCGTTAAACACTCCCGAAACCTGTTCTGAGTTCATTCCGCTTTTAAATGTTCCCGTTGCAAATTTATAGAAGTAATCTAACATCCAACCCGAAACAGGCGTGTAGAACATCATCAAAAGGTAACAGCCTATCATACACAGCCAACCGTGAATGTGCCATTTGCTCTTTGGCTTTTCAAGTGTTTTATAGCTTAATACGGCACTTTTTCTGCTTGCTCTGCCAACTGCAAGCTCCATTGTAAGAACGGGAATTCCCATAAGCACAAGAAATGCAAGATAAAAAAGCACGAACAATCCGCCGCCGTTTTCGCCCGTAACATACGGAAAGCGCCAGACATTGCCTATGCCAATCGCACAGCCTGCACTTACAAGGAGAAAACCTGTCCTCGACTTAAAATTTTCTCTTTGCATAAATATTCTCCTTAAAAATACTGTCACTCTAATTATACAAACTTTTCACCGATATTTCAAGGAATAAACTTTTTATTTATGCAATTTCTACAACAATCCGAAACCTATAAAAACATGAAGCCCCCACACATTTTCGTGTAGGGGCGGTTTTCTTAAACAAAGAAATTGTCCTTATAATTAAAATCTTTCTCCGACAGCAACAATGACACTTCTGCCTGCCATATTAATTCGTCTGTCATAGAGAATAACATTTCTGTCCTCAAGGATTACATCCTGAGGCTCGTTGCCTGTGTTTACATAAAGCTTCCAGTGGTATCCTTCGGGAAGGTCGGGAAGCTCAACATTTACATAATCCCAATAAGCATTGACGCCAAAGTAAACAAACTCGTCAAGCCACTGTTGTTTAAGACTTACACCGGCATACATAACGCCAATCATTCTTGTATCATCGTAATACTTGGCACTCCACGCAACATTTGAATGGATGCTGACAGGCGGATAACTGCATGTTGCCTTGCCTCTGCTGTCTGTAATAATGTGGAATCTCTTTCTGAAAGCAATCATATATTTAAAAAATTCAAATACATCCTTATGCTTTTCTTTTCTTGTCCAGTCAAGCCATGAGATAATGTTGTCCTGACAGTAAGCGTTGTTGTTGCCGAACTGAGTGTTGCAAAATTCATCACCTGCAAGGAAAAGAGCAGGTCCCTGACTGCACATAAGGGTTGCAAAAGCATTCTTTATCATTTTGATACGGAGCTTGTTGATATTGTAATCATTTGTATCACCCTCGGCACCGCAGTTCCAGCTGTTGTTGTCATTAGCACCGTCAGTATTGTTCCAGCCGTTTTCGAGATTGTGCTTTTCGTTGTATGAATACATATCATAAAGAGTAAATCCGTCATGACAGGTAAGAAAGTTTACCGACGCATTGTAGCCTCTGTAGGTAGGGTCATACAAATCTCTTGAGCCTGTAATTCTCTGAGCCGCATCCCATGCAAGATGGCTGTCGCCTTTAAGAAATCTTCTGAGGTCGTCACGGTATCTTCCGTTCCATTCAGCCCATCTGTTCCATGACGGAAAACTGCCGACCTGATAAAGTCCGCCTGCGTCCCATGCCTCTGCAATAAGCTTTACTCCGCCGAGAATCGGATCAAACGCAAGGCTCTTGAGAAGCGGAGGCTTATCCATAGGAGTACCGTCCTCGTTTCTTCCCAAAATTGACGCAAGATCAAAACGGAAACCGTCAATGCGGTATTCTGTTACCCAATAACGCAGACAGTCAAGTATAAACTGCTGCACAATCGGCTGATTGCAGTTGAGAACATTGCCGCAGCCGCTGAAATTGTAATACTTTCCGTCCGGAGTGAGCATATAGTAAATGTTGTTGTCAATGCCCTTGAACGAGAAATACGGTCCCATTTCGTTGCCCTCTGCCGTGTGGTTGAACACAACATCAAGGATAACTTCAATTCCGTTTTCGTGAAGCTCACGAACAAGCTGTTTAAGCTCTCTGCCTTCGTGATGATGCTTGTGGTCGCTTTCATAGCTTGTGTTCGGAGCAAAAAAACATACGGTGTTATAGCCCCAGTAATCGTAGAGCTGACGACCGTCATAATTACGATATGAGCCCATTTCGTCAAACTCAAAAATAGGCATCATTTCAACGGCATTGATGCCCAGTTCTTTAAGATAGGGGATTTTTTCACGGATACCTGCGAATGTGCCTTTGTTTTTAACGCCTGAGGAGCCGTCCTGAGTAAAGCCTCTTACATGCAATTCATAAATAATAAGCTCTTCAAACGGAAGCTTCGGCTGAGTGCAGTTGCCCCAGTCATAGTCGCTGTTTACAACTCTTGCCTTATAAACACCCTCATGCTCCTGTTTTTTACCCCAGCCGCTCTGACCGATTACAGCCTTTGCGTATGGGTCAAGAATGTATTTCTTTTTATCAAAAATAATTCCTTTTTCGGGTTCATACGGACCGTCAAAGGAATATGCATACTCAAAATCAATCTCATCAAGACCGAACACGAGCATTGAATAGGTGTTGCCGATTTTGTAAGAATCCGGAAATCTGAGCCTTGCATACGGAAATTTTGCATAAGGTCTGAATAAAAGCAATGTACACTCAACGGCATAAACCGAATGAATAGTAAAGTTCACACCGCCGGAAACGGTTGTTGCACCGTTTAAAAGAAAGTTGCCGGGTCTGACATCGAAACCACCTACATTATCGGTTGGCTTTAAATCCCTCAACATAATATTCAATCCCCCTAAGTTACTTTCAAAAAAAACAAAAATTCAGTCAAACACAACATATGTCTATTTTATCATATTATGTGATTTATTCAACACACTATTTGCAAAAATATAGTCAAATCTTGTCATCACGATTAAAAAGCAGTATTTTTACACAAAAAAAGACCGGAATAAAAAATATATTCGGTCTTTTTAATCATTTGCTTACGCTTATTGTCAACCTATAAAAGTAAATCTGTCTGTTTTTCTGCCGTCAACATCAACTTTTTCGGCAAACATTTCGACAGGTCTTGCCCACACTTCACTTGTGTTGTGGAGATTTCTGTAAATTACAAGTTTTTCACCTGTTTCGCTGTGGGTTGCAAAGTTGATAACCTCATATTCGCCACCCTTGAAATGTAGGTAAATACCCGGCTTGATTTCTTTTGTCGTATTTTCGGCATTGTCCGAATTGCTTTCACAGCAATTTTCTGTTTTAACAGCTTTAACTGAAGTTTCTTCATTTGCAGGAGCTTCGTCAATTTCAGCTGCCCTGCAATCTGTATTGTCTGCATTGAAATCAACCCTGAAACTTCCGTCATTAACAACAAGAATCCTTGACTGATACGGCTGCATTTCAATTTCATAGTAACCGTTTACATCAATAACTTCGTTGCCGTTGAGAACATCTGTAAGCTTTGCGTTGCAGCCTGTGTCAAAACCGATTCTTTCAACACGGTCTGTAAGGTTGAATGCAACAAAAACAGTCTGATTGTCGGTTTTTCTTCTGTATACAAGCTTTTCATTCTGAATATTTATGTTTTCAAAATCGCCGTACTTGAGAGCTTCGAGTGCAAGTCTTACTACACCGAGTTTTTTGATATGCTCAAGAAGTTCATAGTTCGGATTCGGAATGGAATCAAGATCAAGACAGGGACGAAGCTCATAATCGCTGTAGGCAGTTCTCATACCCTCAATGCCAAATTCACTTCCGTAGTAAATTGACGGTACTCCGGGCATTGTATACATCATCGTGTAAACATTGTTGAGATGATTTTTGTCTTTAAGCATACTTGCAACACGGTTTACATCGTGGTTATCAACGAAATTATATGTGTAGATGTTTCTGTAAATACCGCCGTTAGCAAACTGTCTGTTAAGAGAATGAGCAATTTCAAAATAGTTGTGGTCATTATGGCTTGAATAAATGCCTTTGTAGCATTCGTAGTTTGTAACCGAGTCAAGCACATCGGGATTTGCCCAATGATTGTAATCGCCGTGGGTAATCTCACCGTAGAGCCAGAAATCGGACTTTTTCTCTTTGCAAACATTTTTTAATTTCTTGAAAAATTCAATGTCAATGCAGTCAGCCGCATCAAGGCGAAGTCCGTCAATATCAAACTCATCAATCCAAAATCTTGCACAGTCAAGAAGATAGTTTACTACCTCGTCATTGTGGAGATTAAGCTTTACAAGGTCGTAGTAACCTGCCCAGCCCTCATAGCTGAAACCGTCGTTATACGGGCTGTTGTTCCGGAAGTTTACATTTTCAAACCAAGACGCATATCTTGAATTTTCACGGTTCTGCTGAACATCTTTGAAGGCAAAGAAATCTCTTCCCACATGATTAAAAACGCCGTCAAGCATAATTCTGATGCCGTTATCGTGAAGTGTTTTGCAAATTTTTTTGAAAGATTCGTTGTCACCGAGCCGACAGTCGATTTTTTTATAATCAATAGTATCATAGCCGTGTTTTGAACTTTCAAAAACAGGGTTAAAAACAAGTGCGTTTACCGACATTGACTTCATATGGTCAATCCAGCCGTAAATTTTGTCAAGTCTGTATTCCTGTTTGAAATCATTCTCCTTTGGTGCTCCGCAAAAACCGAGCGGATAAATATTATAAATTACGGATTCATTTATATATCCCATTATATTATCTCCTTTTTGCACAGAATAAAGCAATGTACGAATGCAGTGTTTTGTGTACATTAGTCATAATTATAACACTAAAATTTCTATTGTGCAACTGAATAATTTGTGTTACAATGTAACATATCGATGATTTAAAAATGATTTTAAAAAAATCTCGGAGGAATAAAATGCTCAAAATACCCGAAAACAAAACAAGAAAAAAATTAAGAATCACACTTTGCGTGCTTTATCTCGTTGAAATCGTACTCTGTGCGTTGCCGTATTTCCAGTACATTGACGAAAAAAATGTACTCCATTCTTATTCCGTATTTGATATTATGTCTGTATGGGGACTCAGCGGCTCAAATGATGCGGTTTTTAAGTATTCGCTCTTTATGCCGATTTTCTTCATTATTCCGATTGCAGGATTTTTCTTCTGCGCTCTTGACAAAGAACGCAATATGAAGAATATCGTTTCAATCATCTGCTGTCTGCTCGGTGTGCTTTCAATTATCACAATGGTAAGCTATACAATCAGCCTTGCTTCTGTAATTGCACTTCTTTTGTACATTCTCATCTGCTTTCTCACAACACTTTCAATCTTTGCAAGATTTACCGACAAAGATGCTACGAAAGCTCCTGTTAAGCAGAAAAACACAGACCCGAACAGGGAAGTGTAATTTTACAAATTAATAGTTAAAAACGAAAAATTGAAAATTTCGGTCGGGAACACAGCTTGATTAATGCAAAGCATTGTTTTCCCGACTTTATTTTATAAAATTAAAACACGGCAGTTCATTATCTGAAATGATTGCCGTGTTTATTTTTGCCGATTTAAATTTTAAAATTCCGTCAGAACAATGTGTGCCTGAGAATTATCGAGGACTAACGGCTTATCCATATCAACTCTCTTTAATTCTCCGTAGAGTCTGCCGAAAATTACGGTTGTTTTGTCCATATATGCCGCCATAGCCTCGCCTTTTACGGTGAACGGCTTGAATATAATGTCAACAGCCGAATATCCCGCCTTAAAGTACCACGGTCTGTCAAGCTTTCCGCCTGTGCTTTTAACATTTATCTGCGACAATTTTACAAGATGACCGTCTGTGAAAAAGCAATTTTCGTTGCCGTAACGGTTGTCACCGACTCTGCTTGCAAGACAGAGGGAAAAGCGTTTTCCGTCAATAAAGCAGTCGGAGCTTAATCTCTGATAATTATGCTTTCTCGGCTTTGAAAAGCGTGTCCAGTCAAAGTAAGCGTTTGTGGTTGTTTCGTTTAAAGAATATTCCATACCGCCAACACGGATAATTCCGCCTGCGACAAATTTGGGAACAAAGCGTTTGAGATAAAAATATTTTCTGTCTCTCTCAAACGGTGCAATTTCGTTAAGACTTTCGCCTGCCGTCTTTTTGAGATTAATGTTAAAGTAAAGATTTTTTATGCCGCCAAAGTCGATAAAATCACATTTTAAAAATCTTCCGTTCGGTGTGTTTGTCAATTGCAGCTGAAGCCTTTTGTCCGTGTACAAAAGCTCTCCCGAACTGCCCGATTCGGGAAGCTCGTTCTTGCTGAAAACAAATTTCTTTACAACACAATCATAAATCACACCGCCTCTTTTAAGGTCGGCAACCGCAATTTTTACCGCAAATTCCATGCCTAGATTTTCAACCGAAAGATAGAGCGAAACCTCTGTGTTGCTTATGAAATAGCAATCTCTTTCGCTGTGTTTTCCGCTTGTTTTGCTCTGTTCGCTGTTATATTCAAAAACAGGCGTTCTTGCCCAGCCTGCACACATAACCTCTCCGTTTTCTTCAAAAACATTATGCTTTTCGGTTATCTCATGTTGCAAAACAATCCCTCCGTGTTCTCGTTTTTAAAATTTTCCATAAAATCACACCATACAATATACACAAAATAATTATGCTTTTCAAGAATTATAACAAAACTGTAAATTTCGTTTTCTGCCGTCAACGGTATATGTACTAATTTTCTGATTTCATGAATAATCTGTAATAATATCATATACCTGTGAGGGCGGTTTTTATGAAGAAATTTGTCATTTTGCTTTTAATCTGCTTATGTTTTCTGCTTTGTTCATGCAGTGCCGACACATCGGGATATCAAAACGAGCTTACCTGCACAGACTGGAGTGCAGAGCTTGACGGCGGCGGAAAGATAAGCCTTTCGTTTGACGGTGAAAATGCGTCTCTTATTATGATGAGCAGAAAAGACAAGTCGGAGCTTTGCGGAAAATATGTTGCTGATGATACAACGCTTGTCATATTTGTGCCGAAACTTTACCGAAACTACACCTTTGAATATATTCCCCACGGAAAAAAGCTTGATTTGTTATACAACGGTTCAAAAATTACGCTCAGCCGTGCCGATAACACGCAAAAAACCGAGTAAATCAGCCGTTCAAAGTTTCTTATGTACATTTTGAGCGGAATACGCAGATTAACGAATAATTTTATTGATAAATAAAGTTGTGTGTGTTATAATGTTTTAAGCTATGTTATTATGCCATTTTTGGATTTTTTCGGAGGTATTGTTTTGGTAGTGTTTGGAATTGATCCCGGATATGCCATTGTAGGTTGGGGAGCAATCAATTTTCAATCGAATACATATAAAACTCTTGGTTACGGTGCAATTGAAACTGTTTCCGGAACTGATTTTAACAAACGGCTTGAGTACATCTATGACGAAACTTATGCTATTCTCAACAGATGTCGTCCCGACGCCCTTGCAATCGAAAAACTTTACTTTCAGACTAATCAGAAAACGGCTATCAATGTTGCTCAGGCAAGGGGAGTAACCCTGCTTGCGGCACAAAAACTTAAAATACCAATCTTTGAGTACACTCCTCTTCAGGTCAAAACGGCTGTAACGGGATACGGCAAGGCTAAAAAACCACAGGTTATGGAAATGACCGCAAGGCTTTTAAAGCTGAAAGAAATTCCGAAACCCGATGATACCTGTGACGCACTTGCAATTGCAATCTGTCACACACAGGCGGCAGGCTCACAGCTCAGAAGAGTAATGTACGGAAAGGGACTTTAAATATGCTTTATTCCGTAAGAGGAAAACTTATTGCAATAGAATCAAATGCGGCGGTAGTAGAGTGCGGCGGTGTCGGCTATATGTGCCAGACAACAATGAACACACTCAAAGCCGTAAAGCTTAACACCGAGGTAACGCTCTACACCTACCTTAATGTAAGGGAAGATGCGGTTGACCTTTTCGGCTTTGCAACAAAGGCAGAGCTTGAAACCTTTAAAAACCTCATCAGCGTAAGCGGTGTAGGTCCAAAGGCAGGACTTGCGGTTTTGTCTGAGCTCAGTCCCGAACAGGTTGCAATGGCAATTGCCTCCGATGACCTCAAAACAATTACAAGAGCACAGGGAATAGGCAAAAAAATTGCACAGAGAATTGTTCTTGAACTCAAGGACAAGCTTGCAAAAGCGGCTAAGGAGGACAGTTCCTTTGCACAGGTGGCACAGAACAGCGTGAATGTTTCAACGGGAAATGTTCCGAAAGCAATCGAGGCACTCGGAGTTTTGGGCTATTCTCCTTCGGATGTTTCGCCCGTACTCGCAACACTCGACAGCGCTTTGCCTGTTGAACAGCTTATTTCGCTCACATTAAAACAGATGGGAAGACAGTAACATATGAGTAAAATGGAATTCTCGGATGAATTTGATTTTGAAAACAGAATAACCGATACTTCCGAAATTCCCGAAGATACGGCAGAGAGCGACAACCCTCTGCGACCGAAAACACTTTCGGAATACATAGGACAGGAAAAGGCAAAGGAAAACCTCAAGGTCTTTATCGAGGCGGCAAAAATCAGAGGCGAAACCCTTGACCATGTACTGCTCTACGGCCCTCCGGGACTCGGTAAAACAACTCTTTCGGGAATCATTGCGAATGAACTCGGTGTGTCAATGAGAATAACCTCAGGCCCTGCAATTGAAAAGCCGGGCGACCTTGCGGCATTGCTTACCAACCTTAACGAGGGCGATGTGCTTTTTATTGACGAAATTCACAGACTGAGCCGTTCCGTTGAAGAAATACTTTACCCTTCAATGGAGGACTTTGCAATTGATATCATCACGGGTAAAGGTCAGATGGCGGCTTCGTATCATCTGCCGTTGCCAAAATTTACACTTGTCGGAGCAACCACAAGAGCAGGTCAGCTGACCGCTCCTTTGCGTGACCGTTTCGGTGTGGTGTTAAGACTTGAGCTCTACACTCCCGAGGAGCTTGCACAGATTGTTGAAAGAAGTGCCGGAATCCTCGGAATAAAAATTGAACATGACGGTGCGCTTGAAATTGCGTCCCGTTCAAGGGGAACACCACGAATTGCAAACCGACTTTTAAAGCGTGTGCGTGACTTTGCACAGGTTATGTCAAACGGCGTCATCACACTTGAAACCGCAAGGACAGCACTTGACAGACTTGAAATTGACGAACTCGGTCTTGACCGCAACGACAGAAGAATGCTTGAGGCAATCGTTCGTTTTTACAACGGCGGTCCTGTCGGACTTGAAACACTTGCGGCGGCAATCGGTGAAGAGGCTGTAACAATCGAGGATGTCTATGAACCGTATCTTTTGCAGATAGGTTTTGTCAGCAGAACACCGAGAGGCAGATGCATAACTGCCGAGGCTTGCAAGCATCTCGGTTGTGAATTTCCTAAGGGCGTTGTAAATGCACAGCCTACACAGCCGACTCTCTTTGGTGACAGGGAGTCATAAATCAGTCACAATATGAGTGTATAATTCAACAGAGTGCAAAGCTTTTACTTGGGTTATACCGAAAATTGCAGTTTTGAAAATTTACAATCTACAAATTGTTTAACGGAGGAATATATATAATGGGAAGATTATTCGGTACAGACGGTGCAAGAGGTGTTGCAAACGCAGAGCTTACACCCGAACTTGCAATGAATATAGGCAGAGCGGCGGCAATGGTTCTTATCAGCGATGAGGTTGAACACCCCACAATTTTAATCGGTAAGGACACAAGACTTTCAGGCGATATGCTCGAGGGCGCACTTATTGCAGGACTTTGCTCGGTAGGTGCAAATGTTCACATCCTCGGGGTAGTTCCTACTCCTGCGGTTGCTTATCTTGTAGGCAAATACAATGCCGATGCAGGTATTATGATTTCCGCATCACACAACCCGTTTGAATTTAACGGTATCAAAATTTTCAGTTCTGACGGATGCAAGCTCCCCGATGATCTCGAAAACAGAATTGAAGAAATCGTACTTGACCATGTTGTTCCGTATGCATCAGCAACAGATGAAAATATCGGCAGAGTAACATATGATACAGATGCGGCTGATTTGTATATTGACCACCTTGTTTCGGCAGTTGACTGCGACTTTGAGGGTATGGAAATCGCACTTGACTGCTCAAACGGTTCTTCTTCAAGAACAGCCGAAAAGCTTTTCACAAAGCTTGGTGCAAAGGTTCATATGCTTTTTGACGAGCCTGACGGTGTGAACATCAACCGTGACTGCGGTTCAACTCATATGAGCAAATTGCAGAAGTATGTTCGTGAACATAAGCTTTTATGCGGTCTTGCATTTGACGGTGACGCCGACAGATGTCTTGCGGTTGACGAAAACGGAAACCTTGTTGACGGCGATTATCTTATTGCAATCTGTGCAAATGATATGAAGCAGAGAGGCGTACTTAAAAAGAATGCCGTTGTCGGAACAATTATGACAAACATGGGCTTTAACAAGTTCTGCGAAGAAAACGATATGCACTTTGTTTCAACAAAGGTTGGCGACAGATATGTTCTTGAGGCTATGATGCAGGAGGGCTACAATATCGGCGGTGAGCAGAGCGGTCACATCATTTTGCTTGACTACGCAACAACAGGCGATGGTCAGCTTTCAGGTGCAATGATTCTCAGCATTATGAAGAGAACAGGCGAAAAGCTCAGTCAGCTTGCAAAGATTATGGAGCGTTTGCCGCAGGTGCTCATTAATGTAAAGGTCAGCAGAGAGGGCAAGCTCTCATTCTATACAGACAGGGAAATCAAGGCTGAAATCGAAAGAGTGAGCGAAATCCTCGGTGACAGAGGCAGAATCCTTGTTCGTGTGTCGGGAACAGAACCTCTCGTAAGAGTAATGCTCGAGGGCGAAAACCTCGAAGAAATTCAGAACCTTGCGGAAGAAGCCGCACAGGTAGTAAGGGAAAGACTTGCATAATGCGATTATCTGATAAATGGAAAGATTATGAACTTATAGATACCTCTGACGGGGAAAGACTTGAAAGATGGGGAGATATAATCCTTATCCGTCCCGATCCGCAGATTATCTGGTCAAGCGAAAAGAAAAATCCTCTTTGGTATTCGGCACATGCCAGTTACCACCGCTCAAATCGTGGCGGAGGAAGTTGGGAGCAGTACAAAAAAGTTCCCGACCGCTGGACTGTAAATTACGGCGACCTCGTATTCAACATCAAGCCTATGGGATTCAAGCACACGGGTGTGTTCCCCGAACAGGCAGTTAACTGGGATTTTGCCGCAGAAAAAATTAAAAACGAAAACAGACCGCTTAAAATTCTCAACCTTTTCGGTTACACAGGCTGTGCAACTCTTGCGTGTATGAACGCAGGCGCAACCGTTTGCCATGTTGACGCATCAAAGGGCATGGTTCAGTGGGCAAAGGAAAATGCCGCATCAAGCGGTATTGCCGACAGACCTGTCCGTTGGCTCGTTGACGATTGCGTAAAATTTGTACAGCGTGAAATCCGCCGTGGCAACAGGTATGACGGAATCATCATGGATCCTCCGTCATACGGCAGAGGTCCGGGCGGTGAGGTCTGGAAACTTGAAGAACAGCTTTATTCACTCGTAACCCTGTGCAAACAGGTTCTCTCAGACAATCCGCTGTTTTTCATTCTCAATTCCTACACAACGGGACTTTCTCCCGCTGTAATGGAGTATTTGCTCGGAGTTCTTTTGCAGAAGGACTTCGGCGGAAAAGTATCAAGCGATGAAATAGGACTGAAGGTGAGCGACACGGGACTTGTATTGCCGTGCGGCTCAACCGCAATATGGGAGAAATAATAAATGAGCTTTATTTCACTTGACAACATCAGCTTTTCATATTCCGACATTGAAAGCGGTCAGCCGTACAAAAATGCGGTTGACGGTGTTTCTCTCAATATCGAAAAGGGTGAATTTGTTGCCCTTCTCGGTCACAACGGATGCGGAAAGTCAACTGTTGCAAAACATCTCAACGCAATGCTATTGCCGGATAAGGGCAAAGTGTATGTTGACGGAGATGACACATCAGATGAAAACAAGACATATGACATAAGAGAAAAAGTAGGACTTGTACTTCAAAATCCCGACAACCAGCTTGTTGCAAGCGTTGTTGAGGAAGATGTTGCATTCGGTCCCGAAAACCTCGGAATACCGCCAAAGGAGATCCGACAGAGGGTTGACGATGCCCTCAAAGCCGTTGATATGTACGATTACCGTGAACACGCTCCGTTCAAGCTTTCGGGCGGTCAGAAACAGCGTATTGCAATTGCGGGAATTCTTGCAATGCAGCCGCAATGCATAGTTCTTGACGAACCCACGGCAATGCTTGACCCTAACGGCCGTGACGAGGTAATGACAACGCTTTTAAAACTCAACCGTGAAAAGAATATGACGGTTGTCCTCATCACACACTATATGGAAGAGGCAGTCCTTGCCGACAGAGTTGTCGTTATGGACGCAGGAAAAATTCTCACTCAGGGTACACCCGAAGATGTTTTTTCTCAGGCGGAGCTGCTCAAAAAGCACCGTCTTGATGTTCCGCAGGCAACAGAGCTTGCATACAGACTCAGGGGGTGCGGAGTGAAATTTGACAAACTTCCTCTCAATGCAGAGCAATGTGTAAAAATGCTTGAGGAGGTGCTGTCATGAGCAAGGTGCTTGAACTGAAAAATTTAAGCTATGTTTACGGAACAGGCACTCCGTTTGAGAAAACCGCTGTCAATAATTTGAGCCTTTCAATTGAAAAAGGTGAGTTTATCGGCATTATGGGACACACTGGCTCGGGCAAGTCAACACTTGTTCAAATGCTAAACGGACTTATGAAACCAACTTCGGGACAGGTTCTTCTTGACGGCGAGGATATCTGGGCAAATCCCAAGGATATCAGAAAAATCCGTTTCAAAGTCGGAATGGTATTTCAGTATCCCGAATATCAGCTTTTTGAAGAAACCGTTGCCAAGGATATCGCATTCGGCCCTACGAATATGGGCAAGAGCGGTGCAGAGCTTGAAAAAGCGGTAAATGACGCCGCACGATTTACCGGACTTAAAGATGAACTTCTTGAAAAATCTCCGTTCGACCTTTCGGGCGGTGAAAAGAGAAGGGCGGCAATTGCAGGCGTTATAGCAATGAATCCCGAGGTTCTCGTTCTTGACGAACCAACCGCAGGTCTTGATCCTATGGGCAGAGATGTGCTGTTGAGCCAGATTGTGCAGTATCACAAGGAACGCAAAAACACCGTTATCCTTGTATCCCACAGCATGGAAGACATTGCAAGGGTTGCCGATAAGATAATCGTTATGAACAAGTCAAACCTCGTTATGTTTGATAAGACAAAAGAAGTTTTCTCAAAGGGACGAGAGCTTGAAAAAATAGGACTTCGAGTACCGCAGATAACAAAGATTATGCTTGAACTGCGTGAAAAAGGTTTTAATGTTCCCGAAGGAATACTTACTGTTGATGAGGCAATGGACTGTATTTCCTCACTGCTTGACAAGGAGGGTAAAATATGGTAAGAGATGTTGCGTTCGGTCAGTATTTTCCTGCGAACAGCGTAATCCACAAATGTGATCCCCGTGCAAAGCTGATTATGCTTGTCGGATTTCTCGTAATTATTTTCTGTACTTTTAATTATGCTTCGCTTGCGCTTGTTGTGCTTTTTACCGCACTTTTTGTTGCGGCAAGCAAGGTGCCTGCAAAGTTCTATTTCAAAAGCATGAAAGTAATTATATTTATTATAATAGTAACCTCAATTCTCAATGTGTTCTACGGTTCGGGTGATCCGCTTGTACAATGGGGAATTTTCAAAATTACCTTAAACGGCATTAACAGAGCAATTTTTGTTTCGGTAAGAATCATATGTCTTATCCTTGCAAGCTCATGTCTTACATTCACAACCTCTCCGACAGAGCTTACGGACGCAATCGAAAGACTGATGAAGCCGCTTGCAAAACTGCACTTTCCCGTTCACGAGATTGCAATGATGATGTCGCTTGCTTTAAGATTTGTTCCCACACTTCTTGAAGAAACCGACAAAATTACTCAGGCTCAAAAGGCACGAGGTGCCGATATGGAGTCGGGTAATATTATTCAGAGGGTAAAGGCGTTTATCCCTATTCTTATTCCGCTTTTTGTTTCGGCATTCAGAAGAGCCTATGAGCTTGCAACAGCTATGGAGTGCCGTTGCTACCGTGGCGGAACAGGAAGAACACGAATGAAAACTATTCATATGGCAAAGCGTGACTATGTATCTTTTGTAATGGTCGCACTTCTAATCGGCGGAGTGATTTTATGCAACATATTCCTGCCTGCGGCAGTTTGAGAAATCTTCTTCTCACAATTTCATATGACGGAAAAAAGTTCCACGGCTGGCAGGTTCAGCAGAACGCAATGACGGTTCAGGAGGCTTTTCAAACTGCTCTTTCAAAGATTATCGGCAATGACTTTGATGTAAAGGGATGCAGTCGCACAGACAGCGGAGTTCACGCAAATATGTACTGCATCAGCCTTAAAACAGAGCATCCCATAAAGCCCGAAAGGCTCAAAGCCGCACTTAACCGTTGGCTTCCGCTAAGCATTGCGGTTCTTGACTGCAAAGAGGTTGCACACGATTTTCATGCCCGCTATTCCTGCACAAGCAAGGAATATATCTACAAAATCTGGAACAGCGAGGTGCGAAATCCGTTTCTTGACGGATACGCTCTTCATTACAGATACAAAATTGACGAAAATCTGCTCGATAAAGCCGCTCAGGCATATGTCGGCAGACACGATTTCACTTCCTTTTGCACGCTTGATAACCGTGAAAAAGGGGATATGACCAGAAATGTAAAAGCCTTTTCGGTAACCCGTGAGGGCGACCTTGTTACAATGAAGGTTGAGGCTGACGGCTTTTTGTACAATATGGTTCGTATTATGGTGGGAACACTTCTCAGGATTCAGCAGGGTAAAATTGCTCCCGATGAAATTCCTTCCATTATAGAAAAGAAAAACAGAAAATATTCGGGTCCCACCGCACAGGCTTGCGGATTGTACCTGAATCGTGTGAATTATGAAAATGACAACAGTTCACAAAAAGGAGTGAACGCTGATGTTTAAAAAATTTAAAGGACATTATTCAAAACGAAAGACACATAAAACCGACAGAGATGTAATGAGCTATGAGGATATGCCTCTTGACGATTATGAACAGGAAAAAACCGAAATGTCGCCGCAGGCTGTCAAGAAAATCGTACTCGGTGCGTGTATTGCCATTGCTGCAGGACTTATAGTTTTTGCCTTTGCAAACCGTGACAAGCTCACATGGGAGAACATCTCAAACTGGTGGACTTATGATGTACTCGGAAATGCCGGTCACGGCTATCCCGTTGACATTATCGGTTCCGAGGTTTCATCAGGCAACTTTGCAGTGCCACAGGGACATGCCGTGTATGCGTCGGACACCTCGTTCGTAACCCTTACAAATTCGGGTACAGAGGTTGCACGACTTCAGCTTACACATTCAAATCCCGTAATGAAAAACAATGAAAACAGATTTCTCACATACGGAATCGGCAGTTCAAGCTATGAGATAAGCAGTTTTGACGAAACGCTTTACTCAGGCAATGCCGAAAATAAAATATACACAGGTGATGTTGCCTCAAACGGTACATACTGTCTTGTTACCGAGGACAACGGTTATCTTACAACGCTGTATGCCTACAGCAAAAATAATAACAGAATTTACAAATATTCTTTTTCGGAGTATTATATAACATCGGTAGCAATTAACAAGGACGGCTCCGGTTGCGTTGCCACAGGTGTGTCAAGTGACAAGGGTTCAGCGGTAACGGGCGTTTATGTGCTTGATTTTTCACAGGAAAAGCCTGTTTCAACCTACAAAATTTCGGGTGACAGCGTGCTTGATTGCAAGTATCTGACCTCAGATACGGCGGTTCTTGTGGGCTCACAGGCAAGCTATATTGTTAAAAAAGGTGAAAAGAATTACAAAACAGTAAGCTATGAGGACAAAACTCTTTCAAATTACTGCTTTAACACAGATACATCAACCTATACAATGGCTCTTTCAAGGAGCGGTGACGGAAGAAGTGTTGCTCTCATAAGCTATAACAGCAACGGTGAGGCACAGTACACAATAAATACCGAACACAAAGCTGATTCGCTTTCTGTCTACAAGGGTACGGTTGCAATCCTTGACGGAAATGTTGTTTACGGTTATAATCAAAATGGTGATTTGCTTTATTCGACAAATTCGGGAACCGGTTCAAAAAAGATTGTGCTTGCCTCGGACTACACCGCTTACATTCTCAGCGTAAATCAAATTAGGTTTATTGACCTTGACAGTGTATCGAGCGACGATACCGCTCAAACTTCAAAACAGGAGTAATAAATTTGGTTGCAGATATAATTATTATTGCCGTGTTTGCGCTTTTGTTTTTTATTGATTTCAAGCGTGGCATAGCAATTACAATTCTCAATGTTGCAGGTGTGGCTCTCACGGGCTTTCTTGCATATCACATTTCAAATTTTCTTGCATCGTGGGTTTATACGGCATTTGTTCAGCAGACCTTAACAACAAATCTGCAACAAATGATTGACACTCAGGGCATCAACTCAGCCATTGCAAACAGTTTTTCAGCTTTGCCAAACTGGGTTATGGGAATGCTCGGATTCTTCCTTTCAATTTTTGGATTGGATTCAAGTGTCTATACAAACGATTTTCAGGTTCCGAACTCTGCCGCAGCGGCGGTGTCAGCTTCGGTGGAAAATCTTATTCAGCCGGTTATCACAGGAATGTTCCGCTTGGTTATCGGTGTAGTTATTTCAATAATTATCTTTATAATTATAAAAATTCTTGTTAAAAAACTTGCAAGAGTGTTTAAAATACCCGTGGTGAAACAGATTAATAAGCTTCTCGGCGGTGTGTTGGGACTTGCGGAGGCGGCAATCCTTGTGTTTTTTGCCGTTAATATCTTTTCGGGAGTGCTTGAGTTTTCAAATCCCGAAATGCTTAATAACCCGATGATTTCGGGTGCTGTTTTTAAATTTTTCAGCGTTGCAGTCTGAATGAAGAAACAGGAGGGAACAGTAATGGAAAAAGAAAAAGATGTGTGGAGCTTTAAAACATCCGATTTGGTTACTATACCTAATATTATAACTTATGTAAGATTTGTGCTTATAATCCCGTTCGTATATTTTTTCCTTGCGGAACAGTATATATATGCGGCAATATGTATAGGTTTGTCGGGACTTTCCGATTGCTTTGACGGAATGGCTGCCAGAAAACTCAATCAGGTAACTCCTCTCGGAAAAATCCTTGATCCCATTGCAGACAAGGTAACGCTTTTTGCGGTCGTTATCTGTATGGTGATTTATGTGCCTATGGTTCTTCCGATTCTTGTAACACTTCTGGTCAAAGACCTTATTATGCTACTCGGCGGTGCCGATTTAATCAAAAAAAGACTCACTCCGCCTTCTGCAAACTGGTACGGAAAGGTCGGAACAATTATTTTCTACTTTTCCGTATGTCTTATCGTATTTCTCAAGGCCTTTTTTGCCTACGAAAATATGGTGCTTGATCTGATATTGCTTTCGGTTACAGCCGCATCCATGCTATACGCTTTGTATCGTTACGGCAAAATCTATTTTGCAATGATTAAGGAGTACAACGAATCACTTAAAAAGACAGCTGACATTAAAAATAAATAAATTCCGACAAATAAATATTGAATTATTTGTTAAACAGTTGTATAATTCTTATATTACCATGACAGCAAATGTGCAATTTGGTGTCCTAAAAAGGAGTATGCTATGCTTTGTACAAGATGCGGAAAACGGCCTGCGGTTGTTTTCGTTTCAAATAATAATTCCAAAGACGCCCCGACGGCAGGTTATTGCCTTACCTGTGCAAAAGAGCTTGGAATCAAGCCGGTTGAGGATCTTATCAGCAAAATGGGTATCTCGGATGAGGACCTTGAAAATGTTCAGGATCAGATGAACACCCTCATGAACAGTATGGGTGACGGCGATATGTCGCAGCTTATGGAACAGCTTGGTGCGGATAACCTTGCCGAGCAGATGGGCGATTTTTCTAAAGACGGTGACGGCAGTGAGGATGATGACTTCTCTCACGGTGCACCTGCATTCCCTGCATTTTTCAACAGTATGTTCGGCGGACAGAACAACAATGCGACAAATCAGGATAATAATAAAAAGGGCAAAAAAGAGAAAAAAGAAAAGAACAGAAAGCACATCAATCTTTACTGTGAAGACCTCACACGCAAGGCGAGAGAGGGCAAAATCGACCGCATTGTCGGCAGAGACAGCGAGATTGAGCGTGTAATTCAGATTCTTTCAAGAAGAACAAAGAACAATCCTTGCCTTATCGGTGAACCCGGTGTAGGTAAAACCGCTATTGCAGAGGGGCTTGCTCTCCGCATTGCCGCAGGAAATGTTCCTCAAAGACTTAAAAACAAGGAAATTCAGCTTCTTGACCTCACCTCACTTGTTGCAGGTACTCAGTTCAGAGGTCAGTTTGAAAGCAGAATCAAAGGACTTGTTTCCGAAATCAAGGAGAACGGCAACATAATTCTCTTTATTGATGAGGTTCACAGCCTTGTCGGCACAGGTGACAACGAGGGTACAATGAATGCCGCAAATATCCTCAAACCGGCTCTTTCAAGGGGCGAGGTTCAGGTCATCGGTGCTACAACATTCAACGAATACAGAAAATATATCGAAAAGGATTCTGCTCTTGAAAGAAGATTTCAGCCCGTAAAGGTCGGCGAGCCTACAATTGCTCAGTCAATTGATGTTATCGCAGGTGTAAAAGGCTATTATGAGGCACATCACCGTGTAATTGTTGACGATGATATCGTTCGCAAGACGGTTATCCTTTCCGAAAGATACATAACAGACCGTTTTCTTCCCGACAAAGCAATCGACCTTCTTGATGAAAGCTGTGCCTGTGCCGCTCTCCGCAACAAAAGCATGGAGCGTCACGATAAGCTTGAGGATGAAAAACAGAAGCTTCTTATCAGAAAGGACGCTCTTACAAATGCCGATGAGGTAAACTATGAACAGCTTGCCGAGGTCAACACAAGCCTTGCAAGAATTGACAGCGACCTTAAAGAAATTGACCCCGAAACTCTCGTTTCAAAGGTTACAGAGGAGGATATCGCCAAGGTCATCGAACTCTGGACAGGCATCCCCGCATCAAGAATCAAGGAAAACGAGCTTTCAAAGCTTGCCGACCTTGAGAACGAGCTTAAAAAGAAAATTATCGGTCAGGACGAGGCTGTAAAGGCTCTTGCATCTGCAATCAGAAGAAGCAGAGTTCAGATTTCACCTCGCCGCAGACCTGCATCATTCATCTTTGTAGGTCCTACAGGTGTCGGTAAAACAGAGCTTGTAAAGGTTCTCAGCAAGGAACTTTTCGATACTCCCGAAACTCTCATCAGACTTGATATGAGTGAATTTATGGAGAAACATTCGGTTTCTAAAATTATCGGTTCACCGCCCGGATATGTCGGTTACGATGAGGCAGGACAGGTAACGGAGAAAGTTCGCCGCAGACCTTATTCGGTTCTCCTCTTTGATGAAATCGAAAAGGCTCATCCCGATGTTCTCAATATTTTGCTCCAAATTCTTGACGAGGGCAGAGTTACAGACGCTCACGGCAGAACAGTAAACTTTGAAAATACTGTTATCATTATGACATCAAATGCCGGTTCTGCATCAAAGGACAGCGCATTAGGCTTTGGCAAGACTGAAGAAGATGCCTCAAAAGAAAAGGTTATGAAGGCACTTTCTGAGTTCCTCCGTCCCGAATTTATCGCAAGAGTTGACGAGGTTATCGTATTCAACAGCCTTAAAAAGGACGATTTTGTAAAGATTGCAGACCTTATGCTCTCTGAGTATGTACCGACTCTTGAGGAAAAGCACATCAAATTCACATTTGACGAAAAGGTTTGTCAGCTCCTTGCAGAAAAGTCATGTAACGGTGCAAGCGGTGCTCGTGACCTCAGAAACACAATTCGCAGAGAGGTTGAGGAGAAAATTGCAAACGCAATGATTGAGGCAGGTGCAGGCGGTGTTACTGCAATGCACCTTACAGCCGAAAACGGTGAGCCTGTTCTTCAGTCAATCTGATTTTTACGGTAAAAGTTAACACATAAAATTTCCGCATATCGGGCAGTCATCACGATTGCCCGATTTTTTTGTTACAATATAATTCCATTAAAGAACAATCATACACGGCGAGCCGCCGTACCCAATTCGTGTAGATAGTTTGTAATATCAAAAAACATATTGCATCATTACTTTTGGGAGTCCAAAGAACGCTCATACGGTTGGATTACACAGACAATTGCAATGTTACGCTCGGGCATAATTTGTTTTGCATTATACAAACTGTCTACACGAGAGAAAAAAACACGAGAGAAAAAACACAAGAGAAAAAACGGCTGTGTAGCATAATGTACACAGCCGTCTTTTGAAAATAAAATGAAAGAAAGATTAACCTTTTACAGCACCTGAAACAACACCCTCGATGATGTATTTCTGGCAGGCAAAGTAGAAAATAATAATCGGAACGATGCTCAGAACGATAAGCGCCATAATAGCACTTGTGTCCGTATGACCGTAACTGCCGTTAAGATACTGAATGTGAATCGGAATAGTTTTGTAATCCATATCAAGAATAAGATAGGGGAGAAGGTAGTCGTTCCAAATCCACATTGTTTCAAGTATTGCAACCGAAATAAAAGTAGGTTTCATAATCGGAAGAACAATACCGAAGAATGTTCTCAAAGGACCTGCTCCGTCAACATCGGCGGCTTCCTCAATTTCAACAGGAATTGATTTAACAAATCCCGAGAACATAAATACCGCAAGTCCTGCTCCGAATCCGAGGTATATAATCAAAATACCCCACGGAGTTGTAAGCTTGAGACTGTCGGCTGTCTTTGAGAGGGTAAACATTACCATCTGGAAAGGAATAACCATTGAGAAAATGCAGAAATAGTAGATGATTTTGCATATACGAGAATTTGAACGCTGCAAGTACCACGCACACATTGATGTGCAGAAAAGAATAAGCACAACACCGCCGATTGTAATGAAGAAGCTCCATACAATTGACTTCCAGAACGGATAGTTGCCGTGGAACATACCTGTCATATAGCTTTGAAAGCCCTGAAAACTGTTTGCATTCGGAAATTCAAAGATTGCACGGCTGATTGCCGCATTGCTCTTAAAGGAGTTCATCAGTACAATGAAAACGGGAGCAACATAGAATACTGACACAATAGAGAAGAGAATTGTTAAAATTTTCATTCCTACGGTTTGTTTTTTCTTTACAGGCCTATCCTTAGCCTTTGCTGCAACTTTTGCCATTACTGCTGAACCTCCTTTCTTCTTGTGAAGTAAAGCTGAATAAGGGCAATGATAACAACAATTACGAAGAAGATAACGCCCTCAGCCTGACCTACGCCACGAGAATTCTGGTTTGCATAGAATGTATTGTAAATATTGAGAGCCATCATTTCTGTCTGATAAACCATTGTACCGCTTCCCTGTGATACAATACCCGGAGCACCGCCTGTGAGGGCAAGGTTCTGGTCGAACAGCTTAAATGAGTTTGTAAGTGTAAGGAATGTGCAGATTGTGATGGAAGGCATCATCATCGGCAATGTTACATTTGTAAGCAACTGTTTTTTGCCTGCGCCGTCAATTTTAGCCGCCTCATAAAGATCATGAGGTACGCTCTGGAAACCGGCAATGTAAATAATCATCATATAACCTGCCTGTTGCCAGCACATAAGAATTACAAGTCCCCAGAAACCGTAGTTTGCGTTAAGCGCAAGGTTTGTTCCGTAATACTGAAGAATACCGTTAAAAATGTACTGCCAGATGTAGCCGAGAATGATACCGCCTACAAGGTTAGGAACAAAGAAAACAGTTCTGAATACATTTGAACCCCTGATTCCGAGCGTGAGTGCATATGCCACAAAAAACGCAATGAGGTTAATGAGTATAACTGATACTATAACAAACAGTACCGTAAACCAGAATGAATGTAAAAAGCCCTCATTCTGAAAGGCTTTGACATAGTTTCCGAACCCAATGAATACTGCGTCGCTTGTTGTTCTGAATTTACAGAATGAAAGGTAAATGCCGTTAAAGAACGGATATACAAAACCTATAAGGAAAGCAGCAAGAGTAGGAAGAACAAATATAAGAAAATAAATTTTTCTTTTAGGTTTTCTAAACATAATATTTTGCCTTTCCGTTCATAAGAAAGGGGGGCGGAATGCCGCCCCCCTACCGAACCTGTTAAATTAAAACAGAAATTTTACAATCAGCCGTTAGCCTTTGCATATTCTGTTTTCCAACCCTGTACAAATGCAGTCTTAACAGCGTCCCAGTCGCCTGTACCTGCTGCATACTGTGTAAGAGCTGTGCCAACACCGTTTTTCCAATCTTCACTTGGCATTGTTGTGAAGTTCCAGCTTACCGGAGTTTTGCCTGCTGCTGTGAGCTCGTTATCAATCTTAACAAATACATTGGTTGCTTCCTTAGCATTCTTGAAAGGAATTACAAATCCCATATCGTCAGCAAGAGCAGATGTACCTGTTTTGTTTGTTACACACCAGTTCAAGAATTCAAGAGTAGCTGCCTGATCGTCAGCACTTGCCTTGTTGTTTACACACCAGTAGTTCTCTGAACCTGTGCAAAGACCCTGATTAGCTTCATCGCCTACGCCGATGTAAATCGGGAGCATGCCGAGTTCGTCGTCCTTCATACCTGCCTTGGTAACTGTTGAATATTCCCAGCTGCCGTTCTGGAAGAATACTGCTTCGCCTGATGTGAACTCAGTTTCAGCGTCTGTACCCTTCTTGCTTGCGAGGTCTGCAGGATCACATGTTGAATCTGTGATGTAGAGATCCCAGATGTTCTTATAGTTTTCAAGGTATTTACCCTCGATAGCGTCTGTTGATTTGATGCCCTTATCCTTGTACTCAAAGTAGATAGGAAGGTTAGCAAGGTGAGTTTTGAATCTCCAGTCAGATGAAGAATCCATACCTGCTGATGTGAACGCACCCTTAACGCCGAGTTTATCCTTATTCTTCTGGATTTCATCGGCAACAGTCTTTAACTTCTCAAAGCTGTTGATGTCCTCAATTTTCTTAACCGAAGCAAAGTCAGAATCGCAATACTTCTGGAGAAGAGTCTTGTTGTAGATAATGCCGTATGTTTCAATTACATAAGCAATACCGTAAACCTTGCCGTCCTCTTCAAGTGCATAATCCTTTGAAGTAAGCTGATTGTAAATTTCTGATGAGCTGAGGTCTGCACAATAGTCTTTCCAGTTAGCAAGACCGACAGGACCGTTAACCTGGAAGAGTGTAGGAGCGTTATCCTTGTCCATCTCTGCTGTAAGTGTTGACTCATAAGTACCCTCGGCAGCTGTCTTAACAGTTACCTCAACACCTGTTTCGTCCGTGTACTTCTTAGCAAGAGCCTGCCAATCCTTGTCCTGCTCAGGCTTAAAGTTAAGATAGTAAACTTTACCGTTTTTTGCGTTGCCTGCTGCACTTGAATCATCTTTTGATGAACCTGATGATGAAGAACCGCCGCAGCCTGCAAGAGCAGTAGCAGTCATCATACCTGCAACTGCAAGAGCTGCAGCTCTTTTGATTGTTGATTTTTTCATAGCTTTCACCTTAATTAAAAATATTTATCCGCTAAACCCGGATATTGGCGAGAGAACAACATTCTGTGTTCTCTCTATTGCCACAATCATAACACACTATTTATGAAAATACAATAGATTTTTTTAAAAAATTTCTCTGTGATTAGTCAAAACGAAGGTATTGACCAAATGTAATTTCAAAATCAAACAAAAAACAACCGCATATTATCTGAGTTTTTTGACTTATTTGTCAAATTAGAAATATTAAAGTAACATTAAAGTTACAATATTGTAACCTGTCAAATATGGTCATTCTATTGAAAATGACAAGCGATTTGTGCTAAAATTATGTCAAATTTGTTTTTTAAGAAGGTTAATTTAGCAATTATGAAAAATTTCAATCAATCATCCCTTGCACGATTTTTCACCCGATTTCCTAAGCTGTTATTTGCGGGATTGATGTACTCAATTCCGTTTGCCGTATTTTCCGGAATATTCATTCTCATAAGCTTTCTGTCCGGATTCAACAATGTAATATTATGGAGCTTGGGTATAATTCCCGCAATGCCGTTCTATTCCGGACTTGTAATGGTAATCCGCAAAATTTCGGTTGAAAAAGAGGATGTAAATGTTTTCAAAACTTTTGTACAGGCATTTCGTGAAAATCTGAAAAAATCAATTTTCAACGGATTTGTCGCTTACCTCATAGTAGCATGTTCGTTTTTTGCAATTCTCTATTACGGAACACTTGCTCAGACAGACATCGTTTACGGCTCTGTCTTTACCATATATATAGTGTTCTCAATTGCAATGCTGATTATGCTGTTCTATGTACCTCTGCTAACAATTACCTATGACCTCAGACTCCGTGACATTTATAAAAATTCACTCCTGTTGATTTTCGGTAAAATTCTCAGAAATATTGTCGCACTTGTGCTTGTCGTAATAGTTTCATTCGCAGTATTCCTCGCAGTAATCTATGCAAAGGGTGCAATGCTTGTTGTTGCAGTTGCTCTCTCGGTAATTTTCTACCCGATGATTGCAACCTATATAATAGTATCCGTAATCGCAAAAGGCGTGCAGGAGTCTGTCGGTTACTTTACAGGTGATAATGTGCAGTATGTCCTCACGGAAGAAGAAGTTCAGCGTGAAACCGAAGCAGTCGAAAACGCAAACTCCGATGATGACTACATCTTCGTCAACGGCAGAATGATTAAAAATCCGGCTAAAACGAATACGAAAGAGTAATTTTTAAAGCACTTTGCAAAATGCAGGGTGCTTTTAGTTTTATATGCATTAGGTATATATGTGTGATTGATGTGATTGCTGCTTTTTGACTGACATTTGACTAATATTTAAGCAATATTTTACGGTAAAAATAAACAAATAAAAACCGCACCAAAGAGCCTGAAAACGGCTTTCTGATGCGGTTTTTGTTATGGAGCTGAAGAAGGGACTTGAACCCTCGACCTACTGATTACGAATCAGTTGCGCTACCAACTGCGCTACTCCAGCGTTTAATTTTTCGGTTGTTCGGCTGTAATAAAGCAAAAATACAGAACGCAGAAATTGCATAAAAACATACACACTAACTTCCGCTACATGATTATACATCAAAAATTTAAAGATTTCAATACCAAATTTGAAAAAGAGGTTTACAAAAACCGAAAGAGAGGCATAAAAGTTTTACGAATCAATAATAATAGATGCAGGTATAATTCATCAAAAAAATATTTATGAATACAAAATAATGCACAAAAATCATGCCGATTTTTGTTTAGTGAAGTGTTATCACATTTGTGGAATATTTTATTTAAAAGTATTATAATTGAATCGCAGTGCGCAAAGCGGAAATACTTTTATGTGATAGGATGTGCAGAAGATGCCCAAAAGAAAGTGCAGTAATATCGACGCTTCGGTAGGACTCAGAATGCGTTATTACAGAATTCAGTGCGGACTTACCCAACAGCAGGTTGCGGACGCATTAAAGATAAACAGAACAACTTATACAAAATATGAAACGGGAGTTTCCGAACCAAGCCACGAGCTTCTCGGAAAAATCGTTAAAATGTTCGGTATCGATTATAACGCAATTCTTGACAACAGAGATTATTTTGAAAGAAGAGTTGCCGACGGTGACATGACGCTCAATGTACTGACTCTTTCCGAAAGAGCAATCATTGCAAGATATCGCTCAATGTCTAAAGAAGATCAGAAGAAAATTTGTGAATATATAGATATGCTCTACAATGAAAAAGCAAAGAAGATTTTGTAAAAAACACTTTACTTTTGACTTTGATTGTGATAATATAAAACAGATGACCGTGTCTCGGAACAGGGAGTATGCCGTTTGTCGGATTTTCACAGCCCTGCCCTGAGATGTTGGCGACTATTTTTGAAAGGTGGAATTTTTAATGCTTAAAGAAGAAAAGCAGGCTATCATGGCTGAGTACGCAACTCACGAAGGCGACACAGGTTCTCCGGAGGTTCAGATTGCTCTTCTTACAAAGAGAATCAATGACCTTACCGAGCACCTCAAGGTTCACAAGAAGGATCACCACAGCAGAAGAGGTCTTCTCAAGATGGTTGGTCAGAGAAGAAGCCTTCTCGCTTACCTCACAAAGGTAGACATTGAAAGATATCGTTCTATCATTGCAAGACTCGGTATCCGTAAGTAATTTTTTAAGTACACAAGGGCAAGCGAAAGCTTGCCCTAAATTCGATTTTCTGCGGGATTTTTATTTGCTGTTTTTTAGCGGTAAAACGATTAAATAACATATGCTTTTGTGTGTTTGTCAGTTTTGTTTAATGGTTTTATTGCTAAATCGGCGTAAAATCCCGTTTGAATAAATTTGAACTTTATTTAATGTGAAACTTATGTTTCGGAAAGGATTTTACTAAAATGAATCGACTTATGACATTCGACAAATACAGAGTATTTGAAACAGAATTTGCCGGCAGACCTTTAAAGGTTGAAACAGGCAAGATGACACAGCTTGCAAACGGTGCGTGTCTTGTTCACTACGGCGACACAACAGTTCATGTTGCTGTTACAGCATCAGAAAAGCCAAGAGAGGGCGTTGATTTCTTCCCACTTTCGGTTGATTATGAAGAAAAGATGTACGCAGTAGGCAAAATCCCCGGTTCTTACCTCAAGAGAGAGGGCAGACCTTCGGAAAAGGCTATCCTCACAAGCCGTGTAATCGACCGTCCCATCCGTCCTCTTTTTGACAAGAGCATGAGAAATGATGTTTCAATCGTTTGTACGGTAATGAGTGTTGATCCCGACTGTCAGCCTGAAATTGTTGCCATGATCGGTGCTTCAATCGCAATTTCAATTTCTGATGTTCCGTGGAACGGACCTATCTCGGGTTGTTCTGTAGGTATGATTGACGGTGAGTACATCATTAACCCGACAGAGGAACAGAGAAAGGTTTCTCAGATGGCAACAACAGTTGCTTCAACAAGCACAAGAATTGCTATGATCGAGGCAGGTGCTAACTGCGTATCTGATGACGATATGTACAACGCTATTATGGCAGGTCACGAGGCTAACCAGAAGATTATCAGCTTTATTGAGGAAATCAAGGCTGAAATCGGCAAGCCTAAGTTTGAGTTTGCAAGTCTTGAACCCGACCATGATATGTTTGAGGCAATCAAGGCATTTGCAGAAGAAGATGTTAAGGTTGCTCTTGATACAGATGATAAGAGAATTCGTGACGAAAGACTCAAGCCTATCTATGAGGCAGTTCATGAAAAATTTGACGAGATTTATCCAGAAAGCGAAGCTCTCATTGACGAGTGCCTTTATAAGACACAGAAGTTCATTGTTCGCCGTTGGTTACTTGATGAGCAGAAGCGTGTTGACGGCAGAGGAATGGACGATATCCGTCCTCTCGCATCAGAGGTTGGCGTAATTCCGAGAGTTCACGGTTCGGGTATGTTCACAAGAGGACAGACTCAGGTTCTCACAATCGCAACACTCGGTCCTGTTTCCGACAAACAGCTCCTTGACGGCATTGACGGTGAAACAGAAAAGAGATATATCCACCACTACAACTTCCCAAGCTACTCAGTCGGCGAAACAAAACCAAGCCGTGGTCCGGGCAGAAGAGAAATCGGTCACGGTGCTCTTGCAGAAAGAGCTCTCGTTCCTGTAATTCCTTCGGTAGAAGAATTCCCGTATGCACTTCGCCTTGTTTCGGAAGTTCTTTCTTCAAACGGTTCAACTTCACAGGGTTCAATCTGCGGTTCAACTCTTGCTCTTATGGACGCAGGTGTTCCGATTAAGGCTCCTGTTGCAGGTATCTCATGCGGTCTTATCACAGAGGGCGACCGTTGGATGACAATGGTTGATATTCAGGGTCTTGAGGACTTCTTCGGTGATATGGACTTTAAGGTAGCAGGTACACATGACGGTATCACAGCTATTCAGATGGACCTCAAAATCAGCGGTCTTACTCCTGAAATGGTTAAAGAGGCTCTTGCCAAGACTCACAAGGCTCGTAACTACATTCTTGATGAAGTAATGCTCAAGGCTATTGCAGAGCCGAGAGAAGAGCTTTCAAAGTACGCTCCCAAGATGTTCACAACAACAATTCCTGCTGACAAAATCAGCGAGGTTATCGGTAAGAGCGGTAAGGTTATCAAGGAAATTCAGGCTGAATGCGAAGTTAAGGTTGACATTGAGGAAGACGGCGAACTCGGACAGGTATTTGTTTCGGGTATTGATTCCGACAAGTGTAAGCGTGCAATCGAAATCATCAACACAATCGCTGTTGATCCTGAGCCGGGTGCAATGTACCTCGGTAAGGTTACCCGTATTATGGACTTCGGTGCTTTCGTTGAAATCGCTCCGGGTAAGGAAGGTCTTGTTCACATTTCTCAGCTTGATGTTAAGCGTACAGAGAATGTAACAGATGTTGTTAATGTAGGCGACATTATCCGTGTAAAAGTAATGGAAATTGACGATAAGGGCAGACTTAACCTCTCTCGCCGTCAGGTTCTTATTGATGTTGACGGTCTTGTTCCCGAAAACGACATTGACGCAGAAAGAGCAGCTCGTCCACGCAGACCTCACAATGACCGCAGAGGCGGCTTTAACAGAAACAACAGAAAGTAATTTTTGTAATCTTAAATCTAATACTTTTTAATATTTATACAATCAGTCCCTTTCAATTTGCAAATGCATTGAAAGGGACTGTTTTGTTAATTGAAAATTGAAAGTGGAAAATTATGCTTTGGTGGGTAAATGTCATACACTCAAAATATTAAAAACTAAAATAAAAAGCGGTGGTCAATGCCACCGCTAAAATAATGCAATTATTTAGTTTGCATATCTTGAAAGATTATCCCAATCAATATCGTCTTCGGAAACAAAGTCACCGTTTTCCGCTTCTGTAATATCTTTATACTCCTGTTCGGTAACTTTTGTGTAGTCAGGATCCCAAGCAAGTACGAGTTTCTTAATCAATTCGTAGGCAAGTTCCTTGTCACTGTCGGGAAGCATATCAATCATTTTAGCAATTTCAGCTGTTTTCGTACTCATATACGGCAACTCCTTTCATTTATAAATATCTCCACGAGAACCTATATCCATAATATATATTATTTCATAAGTACCGTCAAGTAACCTTTTAAAAATAATACGGTATTTACCGATTCTTAATCGTTGTCTGCCGTCATCAAATCCCTGCATTAATTTTATATCACCTTTAGGAGGATTAATTTTTAACCCCTCAATTCCAATTCTGATACGATTAACTGTTGCTTTATCGGATTTTGCAAGGAACTTGAGTGCAGCTTTTGAATATTTTACTTCCATAATAACAACCCGTTTGTATTTTTCTTTAACAATATTATATCATCGCTTTTCTTTTAAATCAATAGCAAAATAATTTCATATACAATCAGACACATGAACAAAATTTGCATAGTGTTTAAATTATCCTAATCATCTTGATTTCAACTTGATAACATAGTATAATTGACTTAACAAAAATTCCCGACAAATACGGACACAGATTTATAAAGGAGAGAATACAATGCAGGTTAAAATTTCCGATTCTATAAAATACATTGGCGTTGATGACAAGACAATCGACCTTTTTGAAAGTCAGTATCTTGTTCCCAACGGAATTTCTTACAACTCATATCTTATTGTTGACGAAAAGGTTGCAATTATGGATACAGTTGACAAGAGAAAAACTGACGAATGGCTTGAAAATCTTGACAGAGAGCTTAACGGCAGAACTCCCGATTATCTTGTAATCAGCCATCTTGAACCCGACCATGCGTCAAATATTAAGGTTGTTTCCGAGAAATATCCGTCAATGAAGCTTGTTGGTAATGCAAAGACTTTTTCAATGCTCCCACAGTTTTTTCCGGATTTTGATTTTGCCGATAAAACCGTTACAGTCAAAGAGGGTGACGAACTTGAACTCGGTTCGCACAAGCTTACATTCATAATGGCTCCCATGGTTCATTGGCCTGAGGTTATGGTTTCATATGAAAGTGCAGAAAAGGTTCTTTTCTCTGCGGACGGCTTCGGCACATTCGGTGCACTTGACGCTCAGGAGGACGATTGGGCTTGCGAGGCAAGAAGATATTACTTCAATATCTGCGGTAAGTATGGTGTTCAGGTTCAGAATCTTCTCAAAAAAACCGCAAAGCTTGATATTAGGAAAATCTGCCCGCTTCACGGTCCTGTACTTGACGAAAATCTTGGTTGGTACATCGGTCTTTACGATACATGGAGCAAATATGAGCCTGAAACCGACGGTGTGTTCATTGCATATTGTTCGGTTCACGGCAACACAGCCAAGGCAGCCGAAAAGCTTTGTGAAATCATCAAATCAAAAACCGACAAAAAGGTTTCGATTGCAGACCTTTCACGTACAGACCTTGCCGAGGATATTGAGGACGCATTCCGTTTCAGCAGAATGGTTGTTATCGCACCGAGCTATGACGGCGGCGTGTTCCCGATAATGAACGATTTCCTGCACCACCTTAAAATCAAGGGCTACAAGAACAGAAAGGTTGCTATGGTTGAAAACGGCTCTTGGGCTCCTTCAGCCGCAAAGACAATGAGAACTTATCTTGAAGAAATGAAAAATGTTGAAATTTGTCCTACTGTTGTGACAATCCGTTCTTCTATGAAAGAAGAAAATATTCCTCAGCTTGAACAACTTTCTGACGAAATTCTTGGATAATATCATAATAAATTGACATAAACACAATAATAAAAGGATATAAATATATATTTATAGCTTCAATAATTACACCTAAAAGATGGCGAATTTTGTTCTGCGAAGGTTGAGATTGTTATTTTTGTAACAATTAGATAAAAATTCCAAAGGATATTTTACATCAAAGATTTAATTCCGTTGCAAATGCAATTGAATTTAAAACTCTTTTGTTGTACAATAAAGCTAAAGTTGATGCCCACGGAATAAGCATTGAAACAGATTCGTTTTTAGGTAATTTGTTTTGGAGTTTTGAAATTAGTCGTGAAAAGTTCTTTCTTCTGCCTGTATTCAATGCTTATTTCGTTCATTCATATTGATATATTCCTTCTATAACCCAATATACCCCGAAAATGACCGACGCTTGTTGTCGGTCATTTCACTTTTCGGCGGGTTTCCATTTCGGCATAATTGTACATAGTTGTAATTCAACTAATTTCCCACAGTGAAAAAATTGTCAAATTCGGTAATTTTGCCTATAACAAAATTATGCAAAATGTGGTATAATAATATTGTAAGAACTCAGTGTTTATCTGAGATTTAAGATGATGCGATTATACGGATGGTGAGAGTATGTACAGTATTGGTGAGGTTGTTCTTTACGGCTCAAACGGAGTTTGTGAGATTACCGAAATTACAACGAAAAAAATCGGAAAGGATTCTATTGAATACTATGTTTTAAAACCTGTTTGCTCGGATTCTTCAACGCTTTTTGTTCCGACTCAGAATGAAATGCTTGTGTCAAGAATGCGTGTTGTCCTTTCTTCGGATGAAATTAAAGATATTTTGTCACAGAAAACCGATAATGAAATATGGATTGACAATAAAGCCGAAAGATGTGAAAAAATCAAGGAGATTATTTCGGGCGGCGATTGTATGAAGCTTGTTGAGCTTATCAGGAGAATGCACTTCCACAGTAACCTCCAGCTCAAAAAGGGCAGACGACTTCACATTACTGACGAGCGCTTTCTCAAAGAAGCTGAAAAAATGGTTTGTGACGAGGTTTCGGTTGTTCTTCATATTGACCGTAACGATGTTCTTCCGCTTGTGCTTGCAGGCTGATTTTTTAAAAAATATATAAAGGATACAGAGGATTAACCGGAGCATTCTTTGAATTGCTTTCAATGTTGTTCCTCTGTTTTTTTATTTTTGGTAATTTTAGGTTGTTTGCCTATTTACAAAATGTTGCATTTTGTAGTAAAATGTAGGAATAATGATTTATGGAGCTATTTAATGAGAAATTTCAAAAAAACTTTATCATTTTTACTTTCAACGGTAATAATAGTTTCATCAGTTGCAGGTGTCGGTACAACCGTTTTTGCCGCAACCGATGAACACACATACAAAAACTTTAAATACAGAATTCTTGACGATAACACAGCCGAAATCTGCGGTTATACGGGCAAGAATGCAGTCGTGACTGTTCCCGACAGCATTGATTCAAAGCCTGTAACCTCAATCGGCAGGACGGCTTTTTATTCAGGCAAAATCAAGGAAGTGACAATTCCAAACACAGTAAAAAATATCAAATGGTGGGCTTTTTACGGTTGTGAAAGCCTTGAAAAAATCAACCTGAATTTTGGTTTAAAAACTGTAGGCTACGGTGCGTTTATGAATTGTAAAAATCTCAAATCCGTGAGCATTCCAATGTCCGTAACTCAGATTTGCGATGATTCGTTTGCGGTAAGCTGTTCAACCAAAAAGGGCGTTTTTGACACCTACAGTAAGCAGACAATAAGCACTCAGCAGTATTCAACCGATTCATTATTCACTCTTGAAGGCTATTCGGGGACTGTCGCAGAAAAATATTGCAATGATAATTCGCTAAACTTTGTTTCGTTGGGCAATGTGATTTACGGCGATGTTAATAACAACGGAACTGTTGAGGCAGCTGATGCAAAGCTTGCCAAAAGCCTTATCGACACTGTTCCGACCGAGGAAGAACTGACGGCTGCCGATGTTGACGATGACGGCAAAATCACAGAAAACGATGTTAATCTTATTTTGCAGGCTGTCGGCAACGAATTTTACGCACAGCTTTTTCCGTGTGCAAAGGCTATGTATTCTGCTCCCGACTACCTTTCGGGCAGAACTATGTATTGTGACGGCGACAGCGTTGCCTACGGTTCGGGTACGAACACAATGGGAAATTCAACATATTCTTTCTGCAATTATGTTGCCGAAAAATATAATATGACAATGACCAACAAGGCCACTCCCGGCACAACTCTTGCAATGAGAAAGGATTTTATCGGCACAGACCACAGAAGTATCCTTGAGCGTGTCCGTGAAATGAAAGGCAGTTATGATGTTATTCTGCTTGACGGCGGTTTTAATGACCTGTTCAAAAACGTTGAAATGGGTGCAATGACCGATATAAATAATAAATCGGGAAAATACAATGAATACACCACAGCAGGTGCGTTGGAAAGTATTTGCTATTTTCTTGACAAGAATTATAAAGACTCAATTAAGCTGTTCGTACTCTGTCACAATTGCTCAACAAGAACAAAACAGTCACAGTATTGGTCTTTAATGAAAAATATACTTGATAAGTGGGAAATTCCCTATGTTGACCTTTCGGAAGAAACAGAGCTTACCGGTGATAATGAGGAAATTACAACACAGTATTTTAGATATAATGCAACAACTAAAAAAGGTGACGGGATTCACCCTCTTGCATATGCCAATATGAAGATATACGGTCCCATCGTTGCCGAAAAGCTTAACGAAACAGTACAGAGCAAGTCTGAACTTGTTTTGCCGAAAAGTGACATTTCTATGGGACTTTTTGAAAGTTACACCCTTAACAGCGAAATTACGGAGTTGAGGGGAGATATAGATGTCAGCTATTCAAGCAGTAACCCGTCAGTTGCCTCTGTTGATGAAAACGGCAATATTGTTGCCACGGGCATAGGCGATACGGTTATCACGATTTCGACCTCTGACGGTAAAACAAAAAATGTGAATGTGAATGTAAAGTTTCTTGCAATGGCGGTTAGCTTTGGCAAAAATAAAATTTCACTTTCAGAGGGTAATTCAAGCTTGCTGAATCTTTCTGTTGCAGACGGTGAGGCGACCTGTTCAACAACCTATTCGTCAACAGATCCGACTGTTGCGTCTGTTGATGAAAACAGCGGAAAAATTACAGCCAACAAAACGGGCAAAACCACAGTATCATGTACCACGGCAAACGGTGTAACGGTAAGGTGCCTTGTATATGTCACAAGCAGTGCGCAGACTAAAATGCAGAAAGCATAAGGCGTTTATGAAAATATTTAACAGAAAATTAAAAATAACTTCATTTGCTTTGCTTACATTATGTATGGTTTTTGTAATGACGGCTTGTGCCGAAAACAGCAGTCAGCCCGAAAAATCACAACCTGCAGAACAGACGACTGTTCAGCCGACAACAATGTCAGCCGAAGAAATTAATGACCGAAAGCTTGATAAATTCATAGCTGATATGACGCTTGAAGAAAAGGTGGGGCAGATGTTTTTTGTACGCTGCCCCGATGAAGATGCTGTGCAACAGGTCAGCGAGTACAATATCGGCGGTTACATCCTGTTTGGCAGAGATTTTGACGGTAAAACCAAAGATGAAGTTGTTGACGATATTCACAGCTATCAGAACGAGGCGGATATTCCGCTTTTAATCGGCGTTGATGAGGAGGGCGGAACGGTTGTGCGTGTCAGCAGTAACCCAAACCTCTGTGAAACTCCGTTTCTTTCTCCAAAAGATACTTATGCAGACGGCGGTTGGGATGCTGTCAAGCAGGATGCAGAAGAAAAAGCGGATTTACTCCTTTCACTCGGAATCAATGTGAATCTGGCTCCCGTGTGCGATATGACCTCGGATGAATACGGCTTTATGTATGACCGTTCTTTCAGCTCGGATGTTGATATGGAAAACAGATATGTGCGAACCGTTGTTGAAACAAGCAAATCAAAAAAGCTCGGCACGGTTCTGAAGCATTTTCCCGGTTACGGCAATAACAGCGACACACACACGGGAATTGCATACGATGACCGTGACTATTCGGAATTTGAAAATACGGATTTTAAACCGTTTTATCAGGGAATTGAGTCCGGTGCCGACTGTATTCTTGTTTCACACAACATAGTTAATTGCATGGACAGCGAATATCCTGCGTCACTTTCACAAAAGGTGCATGATATTCTCAGAAATGAATTCAAATTTGACGGCGTAATTATGACCGATGACCTTATCATGGACGCAATCACGGATTTTACGGGAGATGAAGCGGCGGCAGTCACAGCGGCAAAATGCGGTAACGATTTGCTCTGTTGTTCATCTGTCGATACCCAATATCCCGCAGTTCTTGAGGCTGTTCAAAACGGTGAAATTCCCGAAGCTCAGGTTGACGCATCCGTAAAGCGAATCCTGAAATGGAAACAGAATCTCGGCATTTTTAATATTGACACCTATCAGAAAAAAGTCAAATCAACCGAACCAACGGATACCGTTGAAAGTGAGGAGTGAAAAGTTAATAGCTGTTAGGTGCGGTCGGGAGGATAATTTGAATCGTTTATATCATATTTTGCCCGAGTATGCGACTGCAAAAATTCTTACGGTAAAACACCCCGAAGATTAAGTTCTTCGGGGTGTTCTGTTTGTAAAGGTTGGCTGAAATATATCTTAACAGATGTGATATGCTGATTGTGCTGTTGACTCTTTCCGTCAGGAAGAAGGCAACTTTCTTGGAGTTGCTTATATCCTTTTTCCTATTTGTTGAAGCAAGTGTAGTTGCCTACTACATTTGCAAGTGGTTGGATAGATAGTAACTTCAACAGCCAACCTATGAATAAACCCTCAAAGCTACCGACTTTGAGGGTTTCATTTTGCCTACAATTATTGTAGCACACATTTCTGTGCATTTCAAGTATATGCCGAAAAATTATTATTCCTGATTAGAATTATTTAACGCTTTCACAAGCAAAGATTCAAAGCTTTTTTCAAAGTTTTCGTCATCTTGTTTTGTACGCTTTTTCGGTCCTTTAATGTGATGCTTGCCGTTTGACATCCTCGCCTTTTTGGCAAGGTGTCTGTCCATAAGCAGACCGCCTATGTTATCATCTGAGAAAATTTTTCCCGATTGATGAATACAGTACGCACCCTTTCCAAGCACAAGTGCCGCAACTCCGTAATCCTGAGTTACCGCAATGTCGCCCTTTTTGCAAAGGTTGACAAGCGCCAAATCAACTGCGTCTGCACCTGCACCGATAATTTTTATCTCGCTGTAATCTGACTTTAGAACATGGTTTGTGTCACACAAAAGCACAACGGGAACATTGTGACTTTTTGCAATCCTTTCAACCGATTTTACAACAGGGCAGGCATCCGCATCAACAAGAACAGTTATACCGTTCATTATTTTTCCTCAATCTTAATTGAGTTGATAACAGGCTGATTTTTCTTTTCAACAGTACCGTTTGAATCTGTAACAGGTGTGTCCTCGCAGATTTTATCAACAATATCCATACCCTTTGTTACCTTGCCGAATGCAGCGTACTGACCGTCAAGATATGTGCTGTCAGCCTGAACAATAAAGAACTGTGAGCTTGCACTGTCGGGTTCATTTGAACGAGCCATTGAGATAACGCCTCTTGTATGTGAAAGGTTGTTTTCAACACCGTTCTGAGCAAATTCGCCCTTGATTGTTTTTTTACTGCCGCCTGTGCCGTCACCCTTTGGGTCACCGCCCTGAATCATAAAGCCGGTAATGATTCTGTGGAAAGTAAGACCGTCATAAAAGCCGTCTTTTGCAAGGTCAACAAAGTTCTTGACTGTAATCGGAGCAAGCTCCTCATAAAGCTCAACTTCGATTTTACCGTAGTCTTTAACATCAATAGTTGCTGTGTAGCTTGATTTGTAGTCGGTTGTGTCTGTGCTTGCGGATGTTGTTTCTTCGTTTGAAACTGCAGAAGTTGCTTTTTCAGAAGAACTGCTCTCTGTGTTACCGCCGCAACCGCTTATTAAAAAGCATGTGCAGAGAATAACTGCGGCAACCATAATTGCCGAAATCTTTTTAATTTTTGTCATTTTCAAATTCCTTTCATAAATAAACTTAATTTATTTTATCATTATTATGTCTGCAAATCAACCTGAATTGACACAAAAATATAAATGTGTTAAAATTTTTTGTATGTGAAATACCGACAAAAGGGGAATGTGGCTTGAAAAATAATGAAATAACCGATATTACTTCAAAACGCAGATTGTTTGAGCTTAATCTCGGTGATGTCCGAAAGTACCGTGACCTTGTTATGCTGTTCGTAAAGCGTGATTTTAAAAATTCCTACAAGCAAACCGTACTCGGACCGTTGTGGATAATAATAAAGCCGTTCCTTTCAACATTTGTTTTCACCGTAATTTTCGGTATGATTGCCAATATCTCAACTGACGGAATGCCTCAATTCCTGTTTTTTATGGCAGGCAACATTTTGTGGTCGTTTTTTTCAAGCTGTCTTAACGGCAGTTCATCAACCTTTATCGGCAACGCAAGGCTGTTTGGCAAGGTGTATTTTCCAAGGCTTGTAATGCCGTGCGCAAACATAATTTACAACACAATCGGTTTTTTGATTAACTTTGTAATGTTCTTTATACTTGTTCTTATATATATGTTTACGGGTTCAAATGTTCACCCGAATTTATGCGCATTGCTTATGCCTTTGATTCTGCTTTCTTCGGCACTTTTAGGCACAGGCTGCGGACTGATTGTTTCGTCTGTAACAACAAAATACCGTGACCTCGGTGTGCTTGTTTCATTCGGAGTAACATTGTGGATGTATATTACTCCTGTTGTTTATCCTGTTTCTCAGGTGTCGGATTCATTCCGTCCGCTTGCACTTTTAAATCCTGTTGCTCCGCTAATTGAAACATTCCGTTACGGATTCTTAGGCAGCGGAACATTTCCGTGGCAATATCTCATATTGAGCTTCGCTGTTACGGCAGTCGTTCTTCTGTTCGGAATAATCGTCTTTAATAGGGTAGAAAAGAATTTTATAGATACGGTATGATGTCATGACTGAAATGAATGAAAATTGCGTAATAAAAATTGAAAATCTTTCAAAAGAATACCGACTCGGTGCAATCGGTTCGGGAACTCTCCGTCATGATTTGCAGAGTTGGTATGCAAAAAAAAGAGGTAAAGAAGATCCGAATCAGAGAATCGGTGCCAAACAATACACAAAAGACGACACATTTTTAGCACTTGACGGTGTGAACCTTGAGGTAAACCGTGGAGAACGCATAGGAATTATAGGCGCTAACGGTGCAGGCAAGTCAACTCTGTTAAAGGTTTTATGCAGAATTACCTCTCCGACAGACGGCAGAGTGCGTTTCAGGGGACGAATTGCCAGTATGCTTGAGGTCGGAACAGGCTTTCATGCTGAGCTTACCGGCAGGGAAAACATCTACCTTAACGGTGCAATCCTCGGAATGACAAAGAAAGAGGTCACTTCAAAAATAGACAGTATTATTGAATTTTCAGAGTGCGAAAAGTTCATTGACACGCCCATAAAGCGTTATTCATCGGGTATGTTCGTAAAGCTTGCGTTTGCTGTTGCGGCACACCTTGATGCAGAAATCATGATTATGGACGAGGTGCTTGCTGTCGGAGATATGCACTTTCAGAAAAAGTGTATCGGGAAAATGCGTGACCTTGCAACCGAGGAGGACAGAACTGTCCTCTATGTTTCACACAATATGAATACTATTCGTGACCTTTGCGACAGGTGCATAGTTCTTGACCACGGCAAAATTGTTTTTGACGGGGATGTTGAAGACGCTGTAAAAATCTATCTCGGAAGTGCAAACGAAAATTTCCGTGCTATTGAATATGTCGGAAACGAACACAAGCATCATGCCGACAGAAACGACCTTTGTCTGCAATTTGCCGGATATAACGGCAAAGAGGATAATATTTTCTATGATGATGAGCAGATTTTGCTTGAACTCACATGGAAAAACAAGGCTGATATTGAAAATCTTTGTCTGCGTGTTGAAGTGAGCGATTACCGAAGATATCCCGTTACCGCATTTGTGGTTGAAAATTTCTATTCGGGAAAAAAGGGCGAAACCCACACGGCAAAATTGAAAATAGACATATCAAAAATTGTCCGTGGCGGATACTATACACGCTATGTTTTCTACAGCCGAAAGAACGATGCCGCCCCCTTTGAAACCTTAGAGGTCGCAGACGGTCTGACTTTCAGAAGAAGAAAACCCGATAAATACCAAAACACCTGGCAAAAAGCCTGGGGCAGTATTGAAATGAATGATATTGAAGTTGTATAAAAACAAATTGAAATTTGGCGGTTGGGCAAACAGTTAATATTAAAAGAAATATGTGTTTCAAATGTTGTGAACATCTGATTGAAATGTAATGAAAGGAACAATATGAGCGAAAGATCTGATTATTTTTAAACGCATATTTAGATGAATAACAAAAGGTCAGCACATAATCGTGTTGACCTTTATTCTTTGTCAAAATTAAATTACGGCTCGACAAACGGCATATTAAAATACTCGGCAACTGATTTTGCAAGATTTCTGCCGATTGCATTAATGTTGTCCCTAATCCATTGAGCTTCTTCGGGGTTATCGTGATATGCAACCTCAATTAATGCCGACGGTGATTTTGTTCGCCTGACTTCCGCAAGTGAGGTGGTGGGGATTATGTCAACATCATTTGGTTCGGGATAAATATCCTTGTAATTCTTTTGCAGAATTTCAGCAAAACGCTTGCCGTTACTGCTTGTCGGATAGTAATAAATGTCTGCACCCGTGTATCTGCCTGCCGACCCCTCGGGAGCGGCATTGCTGTGAATTGCAAGGTGCAAATCGTGATTGCCCTTGTTTGAATCTGCAATTGCCTGACTCAGCGTCATATCGGGATCGTTTCGCCTGAAATCTATTCCGCTTGCCCTCAAATAAGGCTCCATGGCGTCTGCAATAAGATTCATATAATATTCTTCATTTCCTCCGTCAATATAAGGGTTGTACTCCTGCAATGACGGTGAAAGGTAAACTGACGGCATAAAATCTCTCCTAAAATTAATCTCTTATCATTTTATTCGCAAAACCCGTGCCGTTGACAAATAATTTTCTTTTCAAAATTCAATTTGTATTGTATAATGATTACGTATGATTTTGGTGAAAATGTTGGCAAGTGTATGATATCACAATTATTATGTGCGAGCAGATTGTAACCGTAGGCAGAATGTCAAGCGTAGGGACAGATATTGTTCTTTTAAAGAACTATTATTTAATGCAAAAACTTGCTTATTACTTTATGGAATTATGAAACGGAGAAATTATTATGACTGATGAAATGAGAGCAAAAGTTGAGAAAGTTATGAAAAATCTTGAACGCAACAAGATGAAACCTTATTTTTGCGAAAACAGTGAAGAGGCTCAGGCACTTGTAAAAACACTCATTAAAAAGGGCGAAACAATTTCATGCGGAGGTTCAAAAACTCTCGACGAAACGGGAATTTATCAGATGATTAATTCACCCGATTACAATTTTCTTGACCGTTCCGCACCCGGAATGACTCGTCCCGAGGTTGAAGAGGTTTACCGTCAGACTTTCAGGGCAGACACATTTTTTATGAGCACAAACGCTCTTACCGAAAACGGAGAGCTTTATAATGTTGACGGCAACTCAAACCGTGTTGCCGCACTTCTTTACGGTCCGAAAAGCGTTATCGTTGTATGCGGTATCAACAAAATTGTAAAGAATATTGACGAGGCAATCAAGAGAGTTAAAACAATTGCCGCTCCGCAGAATACAATCAGACTCGGCATTGAAACCCCCTGCGGAAAAACAGGCGAATGTGTTTCATTGAGAAAAGAAAATCCCGAGCTCTGTGACGGTTGTCACGGTGACACAAGAATCTGTTGTAACTATGTGGTATCTGCTCAGCAAAGACATATTGACAGAATCAAGGTTATTATCATCGGCGAAGAATACGGTTATTAATTCCTATAAAGAAAAAAGCCGCATCAAAAAGACACGGCTCGGGAGAACTTCAGAATGTAATCATCTGCAATTGTTCTGACTTTTGTTCTGGCTGTTCTGCTGATTTTTATTCTGATTGTTGTTCTGATTCTTATTCTGGCTGTTCTGCTCGTTCTTGTTCTGATTGTTGTTCCGATTCTGATTGAAATTCATTTCAACACCTCCTTTACAAAACTATTATTAACCCGAAAAGGCTTGTTTATTCATGAATGATTTTTTATTGCGAATGAAATCACTTCTGGGTGATGAATTTGACGAATTTTTAAAATTTTACAACAGTGACGATTTCATAAAGGGACTTCGTGTCAACACCTTAAAATGTTCGCCCGAAAAGCTTTGTTCACTTCTTGATTTTGAACTGAAAAAAACTCCGTTTTGCGATGAGGGTTTCTATATTTCACCCGATGTTAAGTCAATCGGCAACAATCCTCTGCACCATGCAGGAGCGTTCTATGTTCAGGAACCGTCTGCAACCTCGGCAGTTACAATGCTTGATGTTCATGAGGACGATTATGTCCTTGATTTGTGTGCCGCTCCGGGCGGAAAAAGTACGCAAATCGGCGCTAAACTTAACGGAACAGGACTTTTGTGGAGCAATGAAATTGTAAGAAACAGAGCGAATATTCTTTTATCGAATATTGAACGAATGGGTATTTCAAACGCAGTTGTATCAAACTGCCGTCCCGATGAACTTTGCAAAAGGCTTGAAAACCGTTTTGACAGGATTCTTGTTGATGCCCCCTGCAGCGGTGAGGGAATGTTCCGCAAGAATGATGCGGAGCGTGAATGGAGCATTGAGCATGTAAAGAGTTGTGCCGCCCGTCAGCTTTTGATTCTTAACAGTGCAAAGTATGCCTTGAAAAACGGCGGATATATGGTTTATTCAACCTGTACTTTTTCAAAGGAAGAAAACGAGGGCGTAATTTCTCGGTTCCTTGCAGAAAATCCCGATTTTGAACTTGTTGATTCCGGTGTAACATTCGGCAGACCTGCGCTTGATTATGCGAGAAGAATTTTCCCGATGGACGGCGGAGAAGGACATTTTGCCGCCAAGCTTCACAAAAAGGGCGAGCCGTATTCTAGTTATAATATTCCTAAAAAGAATAATAAAATTGACTCGAAAATTTTTGATTTTTATGACAGTATTTTTATCGACAGACCGTTCGGTGAAAATATTGAGGTTATAAAGGATAAAATTATAGTTCTTCCGCAGAATTATAATTTTGATGTAAAAGGCTTGCAGATTCTCCGTGCGGGAGTTATTCTCGGCGAAATTGTCAAGAACAGAATCGAACCGCATCACAGCGCATTTACGGCAGCTAAAAAGGAAAACTGTAAATCCGCAGTTGATTTTGATGTGAACAGTAAAGAAATTGCAGCGTATCTTCACGGTGAGGAAATTGCCGTGTCACAGGATGTCAAGGGCTATACAGCTGTCTGCGTAAACGGAATCACAACAGGCTTTGGCAAAGCGTCAAATTCAAGACTGAAAAATAAATATCCGAAAGGGCTTCGCATATTAAGATGAAAAAATTATCAGATATAGGTACAATTAAAGATATACTTTCAAGACACGGCTTTACTTTTTCAAAGTCACTCGGTCAGAATTTCCTTATAAACCCGTCAGTTTGTCCGAGAATGGCAGAGCTTTCGGGTGCCGGAGAGAGAGTAGGCGTAATTGAAGTCGGTCCCGGAATAGGTGTTCTCACAACAGAGCTTTGCTCGCTTGCCGACAAGGTTGTAGCGGTTGAGCTTGACAAGCGACTTCTTCCCGTTCTTGAAGAAACACTCTCCGAACACGACAATGTAAAAGTTGTAAACGATGACATTCTTAAAATTGACTTGCACAAGCTGATTGAAGAAGAATTTCAGGGCATGGATGTTGTTGTGTGCGCAAATCTTCCGTACTACATCACATCTCCCGTAATTATGAAATTGCTTGAGGACAGACTGCCGATTTGTGCAATCACGGTTATGGTTCAAAAAGAGGCGGCTCAGCGAATTTGTGCTGAGGTGGGTTCTCGTGCAAGCGGTGCGGTAACGGTATCGGTCAACTATTACGCAGAACCCGAAATGCTGTTTTCGGTTAGTGCCGGCTCGTTTATGCCTGCTCCAAAGGTTGATTCGGCTGTTTTAAGACTGAACATTCTCAAAGAACCACCCGTGAAGGTTGATGACGAAAAGAAGTTTTTTAAAGTTGTAAAAGCCGCCTTTTCACAGCGAAGAAAAACACTTTCAAATTCTCTTGCATCGGGACTTTCTCTGCCAAAGGCAGAGGTCAACGCAATTCTTGATAATTCTTCCGTTCCTCTGAATGCAAGGGCGGAACAGCTTAAACTTGAAGATTTTGCAAACATTGCAAACAATCTTGGTGATTGATTATGAAAAGAAAAATGAACGGTCTTTATAAAACCGCTTTTATATTAATGCTTGTTGCCGCAGTGCTTTTCATTGTTGCAACAATTGTTGCATATGCTCTTGAACGCCCGTATTTCTCCGCAGTCTTTTCATGCAGCGGTGCTTTTCTTGCATTTTTGGGCATAATATTTGCAACCTGCAGTAAACCCAAAAAACGCAAAAGACACCTTGTCACAGATGAAATTGTTGCCGAAAATGATGATATCAACAAAATTTCGGAAAATTCTGTTGACAATGAGGAACAAATTTGATAGAATAGTTGCAGATAAAGGGGAGTAGTTCGCAGATAATCTGTGATATTAATCGTCAGTACATACCGTTTTCGGTATCGGTTATATCTTAAAGGACAAGACTTTTATTGTAGGGTGAGTTGCACCTTGCAATAAAGGTCTTTTTTATTTGCCTTTTTCAGTCTGTCTGTATTCTGCAATCCGAACGGAGGAGAAAATTATGAAAAATTGGTATCAGTTGACCGAGAGCGAAACTCTTGACAAGCTCGGTGTCACAAGCGAAGGACTTTCGTCACAACAGGCTGACAGCCTTCTTGAAAAACACGGAAAAAATGTGCTTGAAGAAAGCAAAAAGAAATCTGTTTTTCAGGTGTTTTTAAGTCAGTTTGCCGACCTTATGGTAATAATCCTTATAATTGCGGCAATCGTTTCAATGTTTTCGGGAAGTGTTGAAAGCACAATCGTAATTTTTGCGGTAATCACACTTAATGCTATTCTCGGCACGGTTCAGCATGTCAAGGCAGAAAAGTCGCTTGAAAGCCTTAAATCGCTTTCGTCACCCTCGGCAAAGGTAATCCGTGACGGAAGAAAAATTGAAATTGATTCAGAAAACATCGTTCCCGGCGACATTGTTGTGCTTGAGGCAGGCGACCTTGTTGTTGCAGACGGAAGAATAATCAATAACTATTCATTACAGGTGAATGAGAGCTCGCTCACGGGTGAATCTACAAATATTGACAAAAGTGTGGAGGCAATTGAAAAGGAAGTTCCGCTTGCCGACCGCACTGATATGGTCTTTTCGGGCAGCCTTGTAACATACGGCAGAGCAATTGTCGTTGTTACGGAAACAGGCATGAACACAGAAATCGGTAAAATTGCTACACTTATGAATCAGGCAAAGAGCAAGAAAACTCCCCTCCAGCTCAGCCTTGATAAATTTTCGAGCAGACTTGCCGTTATTATTATGGCGATCTGTGTAGTAGTTTTCGGCTTGAGTATGTTCAACGGAATGTCGGTTCTCAACTCTCTTATGTTTGCCGTTGCACTTGCAGTAGCCGCAATTCCTGAGGCGCTCGGCTCAATCGTTACAATTGTTCAGGCAATGGGTACGCAAAAAATGGCAAAAGAAAATGCAGTTATCAAGGATTTAAAGGCTGTTGAAAGCCTCGGTTGTGTGTCTGTAATCTGCTCCGATAAGACGGGTACGCTCACACAAAACAAAATGACTGTTCAGAAAATCTATGTAAACGGCGAAAGTATTCTTGAGGATCAGCTTGACCTCAAGGTTGAAAGCCACCGTCATCTCCTTTACGATATGGTTCTAAACAACGATTCGAGTATCGTTGACGGAAAGGGAATAGGCGACCCGACCGAGTACGCTTTGCTTGAAACATTTCAGCATATCGGACTTGACGAAAATGTGCTTAGGGATGTTCTTACAAGGGTTGAGGAAGTTCCGTTTGATTCCGACAGAAAGATGATGAGCACAAAGTACAAAATGCACGGTGTAAATCATATTCTCACAAAGGGTGCGCTTGATTCAATTCTTGACCGTTGTGTAAGTATCGCAACAAAAGACGGTATTCGTCCGATTACAGATGAAGATAAGGCTGAGATTTCAAGAGTTAACCGTGAATATTCCGAACAGGGACTCCGTGTTCTCACCTTTGCATATAAGGAATCTGATGAGGCTCTCACGGTTGACACAGAGAATGATTATACATTCATCGGACTTGTTTCAATGATAGATCCTCCGAGAGAGGAGTCAAAACAGGCTGTTGCCGATGCAATCCGTGCAGGAATCAAGCCTGTTATGATTACGGGCGACCACAAAATCACAGCAAGTGCAATCGCAAAGCAGATTGGTATTTTCAATGACGGCGACATCGCAGTTACAGGTCTTGAGCTTGACGCAATGAGCGATAAGGAGCTTGACGAAAAAATTGAGAAAATTTCTGTTTATGCACGAGTTTCTCCGGAAAACAAAATCAGAATCGTTGAGGCTTGGCAAAGAAAAGGCAACATTGTTTCCATGACAGGTGACGGTGTAAACGACGCACCCGCTCTCAAAAAAGCGGATATCGGTGTTGCAATGGGTATCACAGGTACCGAAGTTTCAAAAGATGCCGCATCTATGATTCTTCAGGATGATAACTTTGCTACAATTATCAAGGCGGTTGCAAACGGCAGAAATGTTTACCGCAACATTAAAAATGCAATTCTTTTCCTGCTTTCGGGTAACATGGCAGGCATTTTTGCCGTGTTGTTCTGTTCAATCATGGCTCTGCCCGTACCGTTTGAGGCGGTTCACCTTCTGTTTATCAACCTTCTTACAGATTCACTTCCCGCAATTGCAATCGGTATGGAGAAGCCCGAAAAAGATTTGCTCAGACAGAAACCACGTGATCCGAAACAGGGAATCCTTACAAAAAGCTTTTCTGCTCTTATGCTCGGACAGGGTGCTTTGATTGCCGTTGTAACGCTCATTTCATTCTACATCGGACTTCAGACAAGTCCTGCCGTTGCAAGCACAATGGCATTTGCAACACTCACGCTTGCAAGACTGTTCCACGGCTTTAATTGCAGAAGTACACATTCAATCTTTAAACTCGGACTTTTTTCAAATACGGCAAGCATAGGCGCTTTCTTTATCGGAACATTACTGCTCGCATTTGTATTGTTTGTTCCGTTTATGCAGCCGCTTTTCAGCGTTACCGCACTCACAGGCGCACAGGCAGGCTTTATAGCTCTCCTTGCATTCATCCCGACATTTATAATTCAGTTTGTAAAAGTTATTGTTGAAAATGTGAGAAAGTAAATTTAATAACATTGAACACGGCAGATTGATTTTGTCGTGTTCTTTTACTTTTATCGAATAAAATTCATTGACAAAGAAATAATAATGTAGTACAATGTACTATACAAGGAGGTCGGTATTATGGCATTCTCAATCAGATTAACAGAACAGGAAAAGAAAATAGCAGACAGCTATGCTCGGTTGCACTCAATATCACTCGGAGAGGCTTTTAAACAGGCTTTGTTTGAAAAAATCGAAGAAGAATATGACCTTGCCGTTTTTGATGATGCTTATGATGAATACAAAAAGAGCGGTGAAGAAAGCAGACCAATCTCTGATTTTTGGAAGGAACTTGACATATGAGTTATGTTGTAAGAACCACTCCGAGATTTGAAAAAGAATTTAAAAAACTCGACAGATATACGATGAAGATGATTAAAGCGTGGATTGAAAAGAATTTGTCGGGGTGTGAAAATCCCAGAGTAAAGGGAAAAGCTCTCACGGCAAATCGCAAAGGTCAATGGCGGTATCGTATCGGAGATTACAGACTGCTGTGCCTTATAGAAGACGAAGAACTTGTTATTCTTGCTTTGTCTATAGGTCATAGGCGAGAGGTTTATGACAACACTTAAAATTAAAAACACTTAAATAATCAAACTCAGTCATAATCCTTGGAGAATTATGACTGAGAGTTATTTATTTTGAACTTTTTTGATTGAAATTGCAAAAATTCCTTGACAAAGTTTTACAGGTTTCTTATAATTAAATCATAACATAATGTTTCACAGGGTATTACAGGATATACAAAAAATAAGGTTAAGAAGGGTGACAGAAATTATGAACATTTGGCACGACATTTCTCCGAAGAGAATTACAAAAGACAGGTTTTATGCAGTAATCGAAATTTCAAAGGGCGGCAAAAACAAGTATGAGCTTGACAAAGAAACAGGTATGCTCAAGCTTGACCGTGTGCTTTTTACATCAACTCACTATCCTGCCAACTACGGCTTTATTCCGAGAACCTTTGCAGATGACGGCGATCCGCTTGATGTTCTTGTTTTGTGCAGTGAAACAATTCAGCCGATGACGCTCGTTGAATGCAAGCCTATCGGCGTTCTCAATATGGTTGATAATGACAGCTGTGACGAAAAAATTATCGCAGTTCCCGTTAACGATCCCAACTACAATTGCTACAGCGATATCAGCGAACTTCCAAAACACTATTTTGAAGAAATTCAGCACTTTTTCCAGGTTTACAAAACACTTGAGGCTGACAAGGTCACTTCGGTAACCGAAACTGACGGTGTTGACAAGGCAAAGGAAATCATTGAAAAGGCTATCACAAGCTATATCCGTGATTTTCAGATGGCGTAAATTCATAAAACTGCAAAACTAAAAGCTTTACCAAAAACGGTAAAGCTTTTTCTTTTGAATGTGTAATTTAATTCTGAAAAGGAATATTAACAAAATTCATTCCTGTATAATAAAAATGCGGAGAATTAAAGTTTAAAATCCTTTGCCGAAAAATCTGTTTTAAAAACCGTGACATTCGGCATACGCAACAACGGGTCATACTTGAACGATCTGCATTTTCCGTCCTTGACCTGCTTTGACTTTTTGCAGAACATAATATCGTTTTCAATTCCGTTATATTCGCAATATGAACAGTTGACAGGAATATTCTTGCCAAACAAACTTTTTTTCATAATCAACACCTCTGAACGAATATAGTATATCATTAACTCAGCCGCGTTTCAAGCATAATATTTTGTCGGAAAATATTGACAAAGCAATTAATCGGTTAAAAATAATCTTATTATAAAATATGGAAGGAACACTTATGAAATTTTTTTCAAAAACAATGAAGCTCAACAACATTGATACGGTTTCGTATCTTACATATAATTCTTTATCAGAAATTAGTTTCATCAATCACGCATTCACAACCCGACTCGGCGGTGTGTCAACGGGTGAATTTACATCAATGAATATGGCATTCAACAGAGGTGACAATCCCGACAGCGTAACCGAAAATTACAAAAGATTCTGCAAAAGTGCAGGCTTTGACTATGAAAGCCTTGTAGCCTCGGCACAGGATCACCACACGGTTGTAAGAGCCGTAACATCTGCCGAAAAGGGCATAGGTATCTACAAGCCCCGTGATATGGAGAGCGTTGACGCTTTGATTACAAATGAAAAGGGAGTAACCCTTGTAACCTACTATGCTGACTGCACACCGCTGTTTTTTGTTGATACAAAGAATAAGGCAATCGGGCTTGCCCATGCCGGCTGGAGGGGAACTGTCGGCAGAATAGGGGAAAAGGTTGTTGAGAAAATGACTGAGCTTTACGGTACAAATCCTGCCGATATCAAAGCTGCAATCGGTCCCGCAATTTCAGTTTGTTGCTATGAGGTTGACTACCCATGTGCAGAACATTTTCTGAATCTTGCAAACCTTGACAGCTCAAAGTTCGTTTTTGAAAAAGGAAACGGAAAATATATGGTTGACCTTTTAGAAACCAACCGTCAGATTCTTACTGCTTCAGGTGTAAAGAATGAAAACATAACAGTTTCGGATGTCTGCACCAACTGCAACAGCGACCTCTTATGGAGTCATCGTGCCACCAAAGGTCACAGAGGCACAATGAGTGCGTTTATGTGTATTAAAGAAGATTAAAATTTTTGTTTTTGCAAAGCAAAAGACGGTTATTGACCGCCTTTATATATCTGAATTTATCTTTCCGTTTTTTGCAAACCATACATCGTTTACCTCAAATTCCTTGCCGTTAAGGTAATTAAGAATGCCTGCATCGGTTTCAAAATTAAATTTCAGCTTATAGCTGTAAAGCGCCTGATACTTAATGCTGTTGGGTGCTTTTTTGCCTTTGCCGTATTTTGTATCGCCCACAAGCGGATGTCCGATTGATGCCATATGTGCTCTTATCTGATGAGTTCTGCCTGTCAGCAGTTCAACTTCGGCAAGGCTGAATTTGCCGTTGAAGTCAAGAATTTCATATTTTGTCTTGATTTCTTTTGAACCCTCAACTTCATTTTTGAAAACAGTAACCTTGTTTTTACTTTCATTCTTGGTCATATAACCGTGAAGTGTGTCGCTGTCCCTTTTTGGTTTTCCGTATAAAAGGCAGAGATAGTATTTTTCAAGCTCTCTTGTTTTCATTTTTGCGTTTAAAATTCTCAGACTGTCGGCATTTTTAGCCGCAATTACAATTCCGCCCGTGTTTCTGTCAATTCTGTTGACAAGTGCAGGCGCAAAGGCTTTTTCTTCATCGGGATTGTATTCACCTTTGTCATAAAGGTAGTGCTGAACTCTTGCAACAAGTGAATCAAAGTGATAATTTTTGTCGGGATGAACGATTATACCCGGCTTTTTATCTATAAGTATAATGTTTTCATCCTCATAAACAATATCAAAGGTTTTCGGTGCTTTCATGAACTCATAGCTTTTTTGCTCCGATGCCTCAAAAAATTCGTCCTTAATATAAAAGGTAAGTACATCGCCCTCTTTGAGCATAGTCTGAATATCACACTTTTTACCGTTTACCTTAATACACTTTTTTCTTATATATTTGTACATAAGCGACTTTGGCAGAGTTTTGAATCTTTTCTGTAAAAATTTATCGAGTCGCTGATTTGCATCATTCTTTTTAATTTCAAGTGTTCTCATAGTCTGTAAAATTCTCCGTAATTGTTTTCTCAGTTTATCTTATATCAATTTTAAAAATAATTCAACCGCTTTTGCACATAATTTGATTTTGTGTATATTCTGATATAGGGTGATACAGTGAATTGCTACACACAGAGAATAAAATCTGCAGTATGCTTTGGACTGGGACTGCTGTGTGCATCACTTCTGCCGAGTGAATGGGTACTCGTCATTGCGGCAGGCGCACTCGTAGTTGTCAGTATTTGTTGTGTTCGGAGGTAATTATGAAAGTTGTACTTATTGAGAAACCAAAATTCATATCGGCAATTTTAAGAAAAATTTACGGAATCAAAAAGGAAGCTAAGCCGGAATAACAGTCATATGTTTGTACGCTGTTCCAAAATCTTGCTATTGGTAATAGTTTACAATAAATTCGAGCCAAAGATGTGCATAGTTACAAAAAACTTTGCACATCTTATTTTTTAAAATGAAATTATGATTAATCTCACGGGTAATATTTTTCCGCACTCCCTAATATAATTGAACTATAAAACATAAAGGAGAGAAAAATATGGAGTTTAATCAGGAAAACCGCTCGTTTTGCACGCCGTCGGCTGTGCTTGACACGGTTGCCGAACAGCTTGCAGATGTTGACCTCACTCTGCCCGATTATTGTCCGGATATAGAAAAAATTCTGAAATGTACCCTCACGCCCAAAATTCAGAGCAGAACCCTTTCCGGAGGTCAGCTTCAGATTGACGGATTTTGTACGGTGAATGTGATGTATGTGGAAAGCATAAAGAAAAGCGTGCGCTGCTGCGAACAAAGCGTGAATTTTTCACAGAACTTTTCGGTAAAAGACGCTCCCGACAATCCGGTTATCATCACAAAAACCAAGCCGGAATACATAAACTGCAGGGCATTAAGTCCCCGCAGACTTGTTATGCACGGAGCGTTTTCGTTGTATGCAAAGGTATTTTCAAAAACTCAGACGAGCATTTTCACACCTTCCGATAATATTGAAACCGACCGAAAGACCGTTACCTGTGCCGATCTAAAATCGTTCTGCCAGGAGCAGTTTTCTGTTTGCGAAGAAATTTCGGTAGGCGAAAAACCGCAGATTGAATCAGTTCTCCGCAGCGATGTAAGCGTCGGAGTGATTGACGCTAAGGCTGTAACGGGAAAGCTTATGCTCAACGGTGAACTTAATCTCAAGCTTTTGTACCTTTCAAACGCAGAGAGCGGAGAAGTTGAAAAGCTTGACTATCTGTTGCCGTTCAACAAAATTTTAGATTGTGACGGAATTGACGAAAACACAATCAACTGTGTTTCCTGCGATGTTATGTCGTATGACATCAGACTGAAAAATGATATGCTTTCCGAAAAGCCGTCTGTGATACTTGAAGTAAAGCTCTGCGTTACGGAGGAGGGCTATATAACCCGTGAGGAGGAAATTGTATGTGACGCCTACTCAACAGAATTTTCCTCGTTGCCGGAGTTTGAACAATTAAAAATTACGGGCGAGGTTGTTCCGATTAATGAACCTCATATGGAAAAAATGTCCGTTAAGATTGATGACGGAAAAATCTCACGAATTCTCGATATTTTCACGGAACAAATAACTGCCGAGGCTTCACACGATGACAGAGGTATGGTTATAAGCGGAAAAATCAACATATGCATATTGGCACTTAACGGGGAAGATATTCCTGTGTTTATTGAGCGTTCAGCCGATTATGAGCATATTATTCCGCAGACAGACTGCACCTGTGCCAAAATTTTCGGTACAAGGACAGCAAGTATAAGCTACAGACTTGCCGAGGATGATGTCATAGAAATTCGTTGTGAGCTGAAAATCTGCGGTGCTGTTTTTTCGGAAAACAGAGTAAACACCGTAAAAAATGTAAATGTTTTTGAGGATAAACCTATACCTCCCGAAAATTGTGCGCTGACATTATACTTTGCCGACAAGGGAGAAAAGCTCTGGGATATTGCTAAATCCCACAACACAAAGCTTGATTTGCTGCTTTCGGAAAATTCGGCTGAAAATCAGGTACTCGACGCACCTAAAATGCTGTTGATTCCGAGAATATAGGGAGGTATAAAAATGGAAGAAAGAAATGTTTATCAGGATATTTCCCGAAGAACCGACGGTGATGTCTATATCGGAGTAGTCGGCCCCGTCAGAACGGGAAAATCCACATTTATAAAAAGGTTTATGGATTCGCTTGTCCTGCCCAATATCCGTGACGAGGCAGTTTACAGGCGTACCGTTGACGAACTTCCTCAATCTGCGGCAGGAAGAACCATAATGACCACAGAACCCAAATTTATTCCCGAGGAATCCGTTGAAATTAATCTCGGCGGCAACACAACCCTCAATGTGAGAATGATTGACTGCGTAGGCTATATTGTAAACAGCGCAATCGGTTACAGCGAAGAGGACGAACCGAGAATGGTAAAAACTCCGTGGTCAAACGAGGCTATTCCTTTTGATGACGCCGCAGAAATAGGCACTAAAAAGGTAATTACCGACCATTCAACAATCGGTCTTGTTATCACAACTGACGGAACAATCAGCGATATTCCGAGAGAAGATTATATTGAAAGTGAAAAAAGAGTAATTAATGAGCTGAAAGCAATCAATAAACCGTTCATTATACTTCTCAATTCAGTTGACCCTACGGCAGATGAAACAATTCAACTGTCAAACGAAATGACCGCCGAATACAAGGTTCCCGTAATTCCCGTTAGCTGTATGGAGCTTGACGAAACCGAAATCAAAAGAATACTTGCACAGCTTTTGTTTGAATTTCCAATCCGTGAAATCAAGGTTGACATTCCGAAATGGGTTGTAAAGCTCGATAAAGATCATTGGCTGAAATCGGTTGTATTTGATTCAATAAAGAAAAATGCCGCGAAAATAGAGAAAATCAGGCAAATTCAGCAGATAATCTCTGATATTGAGCAATGTGAGTACATTACATCGGCAAAGGTTACAAGTCTTGACCTCGGCAAAGGATATGCGGAGATGACCGTATCTATCAAAAGCGAACTTTTCTACAAGGTTATCTCGGAAGAAACCGGGCTTGATATAACCGAGGAGTACGAACTTCTGAATTGCATAAAGACTCTTTCGCAAAAACAAAAAGAATTCGACAAGATTGCACAGGCTTATGAACAGGTTCAGGAAACGGGCTACGGAATTGTTATGCCGACAATTGACGAACTTACCCTTGACGAACCGCAGATTATTAAGCAGAGCGGAAAATACGGTATCAAGCTGAGAGCAAGTGCACCGTCAATTCATATGATGAAGATTTTTACGCAGACAGAGGTAACTCCGATTGTCGGTTCGGAACAGCAGTCCGAAGAGCTTGTGTCTTATCTTCTCAGAGAATTTGACGAAAATCCGGAAAAAATCTGGGAAAGTAACATATTCGGAAAATCAGTTCACGAACTCGTTAACGAGGGACTTCACAACAAGCTGTACAGAATGCCTGCCGATGCCAGAAGGCGGATAGGGGAGACTGTTGAAAAAATTATCAATGACGGCTGTAACGGATTAATATGTATAATTCTGTAACGACAAATAATGATAAAATTGCAAAGCTTTAATTCACAAATAAACAGGCTCACAAATAAATAAATTGGTAATATCGCCAAAAAAATATTCGCCCCATATTTGTTATTGAAAATGTTTCGGGAATAAAGTATAATATTCCTATATGCAAATGACAAATATGGGGGTTGTTTTATGAATCTTTCCGATGTAGCTTTATTGGCTAAAGAGGAGCTTTCCCTTGCCGAAAAAGGTATTGCCTCTGCAAAAGTTGTTCTTACAGGTTTTGTTGTTGTATTCGCAATGCTGATTCTCTTGATTTTCATAATCAAGATTTACGGCGCAATCATTCAGAAAGCTCAAGATGCCGGCAAAAAGAGCAAAGAGAAAAAGGCTGAAACCGTAGCAGAAACTCCTGCTCCCGTTGTTGCCGCTCCTGTCGCTCCTGCTCAGACAGACGGTGTTTCCGATGAGGTTGTTGCCGTAATTTCCGCAGCAGTTGCCACTATGTACGGCTCTTCCGAAAAAGCAAGAATCAAGAGTATTAAAAAGTCATCAGACGGCGGTCGTTCCGCATGGGCAAAAGCCGGTGTACTTGATAATACCCGCCCGTTTTAAGGCAAAGTTTTAAGGGAAAGGATGTTATCTAATGGAAATTTTACAAGGCTTTGTAGATGCCGTTGTCGGTATCTTTGAAGACTCGGGTCTGTTAACTCTTAACTGGCAGAACTATGTAATGATTGGTATTTCAATCGTTTTGCTTTACCTTGCAATCAAAAAGCAGTATGAGCCGCTTTTGCTCCTTCCTATCGCATTCGGTATGCTGCTTGTTAATCTTTATCCGAGCATTATGGCTCCGCCTACAACACAGCTTTTGACAGAGGCTCAATGTACCGCACAGAATGTTGCGGTGTCGGGACACGCCAAAACGGTGATTGACGGAGTAACTTATATTGAGAATCCGACATACGGCGGACTTCTTTATTACCTCTATCAGGGCGTTAAGCTCGGCATTTATCCGCCTCTTATCTTCCTCGGCATCGGTTGTATGACCGACTTTGGTCCGCTCATCTCTAACCCGAAGAGCCTTATCCTCGGTGCTGCCGCACAGATTGGTATCTTTTTAACATTTACAGGTGCTATTTTCCTCGGATTTACAGAGGCAGAGGCAGGTGCTATCGGTATTATCGGCGGTGCCGACGGTCCTACGGCTATTTATGTAACAACAAAGCTTGCTCCGCATCTTCTCGGTTCAATCGCAATTGCCGCATATTCATATATGGCTCTTGTGCCGATTATTCAGCCGCCTATTATGAAGGCGCTCACAACCAAAAAAGAGCGTTCGGTAGTTATGGAACAGCTTCGTCCCGTTTCAAAGCTTGAGAAGATTATGTTCCCGGTAATTGTTGTTATTATCATCGCAATCTTCCTTCCCGACGCAGCTCCGCTCGTTGGTATGCTTATGCTCGGTAACCTCTTTAAGGAGTCCGGCGTTGTTGAAAGACTCAGCAAAACAGCTCAGAACGAGCTTATGAATATTATCACAATCTTCCTTGGTACAACTGTAGGTGCAACCGCATCCGGTCAGAACTTCCTTACTTTTGACACAATCAAGATTATCGTTCTCGGTCTTCTTGCGTTCTGTATGGGTACTGCATTCGGTGTACTTTTCGGTAAGATTATGTACAAGGCAACAGGCGGTAAGGTTAACCCGCTCATCGGTTCAGCAGGCGTATCCGCCGTTCCGATGGCTGCCCGTGTATCTCAGAAGGTTGGTCAGGCTGAAAATCCCGGCAACTTCCTCCTCATGCACGCTATGGGCCCGAATGTTGCAGGTGTAATCGGTTCAGCAGTTGCAGCCGGCGTACTTCTTAATGTTGTAGGCTGATAACCGTAACTTAATAAACTATGATAAAGGAAGTCTTTACGGCTTCCTTTATTTTTGCTGTTAAAGAATCCGACAATGAAAAATTTGTATAATATTAAAGAAATTATTTCAATCAATATTCTATGATAGAATTATTGCTGAGAATACATAAGATATAATAAAAAATAAATGTGTAAATCAGTGCCGTAAAAACACCTTTTTTGCTTTACGGTATGTTTTCTTAATACTTAATATGAATTAAAGGGGCTATATAAATGGCAAAGAATGTAACCATTCAGCGTATTGTCGGCGTCCTTTTGCACAGAATCAAGTTTATTATACTTGCCACCGTTGTAATGGGACTGCTGTTCTTTATGTATTCACGCTTTGTAATTGCACCGATGTACAGCACATCTACCATGATTTATGTGCAGAACTACAGTTCGTCACAGCGAGCAAATGCCAATGCCGACACCAAGAGTACGACACCTTCAAAGGCTGCCGATGATACAACCAAAAAGACAACCAATGAGGAAAACCAGAAGATATATCCTGCTGATATTTCCGCCTCTGCAAATCTTGCTGAAATCTGCGTTACACTCTTTAAAAATTCCGATGAGATGACAGCACTCTATGACGGCTGCACGGTTAATGTTGATGTAGCCGACGGTACTTTCTTTATCACAATTACAGTGGACGGTACAGACGCACAGAAGTGTGCCAATGTTGCCAATCAGCTTGCCGAAAAGGCGGCTGAGGTTTATAATTCAAAATTCAGCTACGGTCAGATTGGAACACTTCGTCAGGCGAAGGTTCCTTCGGCTCCGTATGCACCGAGTAACACAAAGAATATGCTTATAGGCGCGGCAATCGGATTAATTGCTTCCTGCCTTATTTCTATTCTTATTGAACTTATCGACACAACAATCAAGTCTGAGGACGATATTCAGGATATCTACGGTATTCCTATATTTGCCGAAATTCCCGACTTTGAGAACCAGGGTTAAGGAGGAACTATGGCTTCTGATTTTAAATTATTTAAAAAGAAAGACGATAAAAAAAATAACGGACAGAATTTTTCTCTTTCTGATAAGAGCAAGTTTGCAATCGTTGAGTCGTATAAGGCCGCAAGAACTAATATTATGTTCTCGCTTTCCGCAAAAGAAAAAAAATGCTTTGCCGTAACCAGTTATTCAAAGGGTGAGGGCAAGAGCACCGTTTCCGCAAATCTTGCAATTTCCTTTTCGAAAATGGAAAAAAGAGTTCTCCTTATCGACTGCGATCTTCGCCGTCCTAATGTTCACAACATTTTTAAGCTTGACAATAAGAAGGGACTTACCAATGTAATCGGTAAAATGGTTGAAATTGACGAGGCTGTTAAGCATGATGTTCTTCCGAATCTCGACATTCTTCCGGCAGGTACGGTTGCGCCAAACCCCTCTGAGCTTATGTGCAGTACCAGATTTCAGGAACTTTATGAGCAGTTTGTCAGAGATTATGATTATGTAATTTTTGATACGCCTCCTATCGGTGTGGTTGCCGACGCTCTGCTTCTCAAGGATATGATTGCCGGCTTTGTTGTAGTTGTTCGTGAGCGCTCAACAACTCACGGTGACCTTCAGCACCTTCTTGACAGTGTAAAACTTGCCGATTCAACCGTACTCGGTCTGATTGAGGTAGGTTGTACTTATGATTCAAAGAGAAGAAAGAAAGGTTATTACTACTACCAGTATTATTAATCCCAATTTTGTGCTTTGGCACAAAACTACACATTCTCGATAAAAATAACACAAAATCACAGACTTGCAAACTTTCACCAAAAATGACTGTTGCAGGTCTGTTCTTTTTTGTGAAAATAAAAATGCAAGATTACAAAAAACATCTTGCATTTCTTGGGCGAATAGAGTAAAATATATTAGAAATTTAAATTGCATTTGCAATAATATTTTAAGGAGTTATTCAAAATGGGTTATCTTGAACTGAGTAAGCAGGAACTTGAAAAAGAGTATGGCAATCTCGTAAAGAGATTTGAGGAGTTTAAAGGTATGGGACTTAACCTCAATATGGCAAGAGGTAAGCCCGGCAAAGAACAGCTTGATTTTTCCTTACCTATGCTCGATACAATCAACAGCAAATCCGATTTTATCGGTGAGGATAAGATGGATTGCCGCAACTACGGACTTCTCAACGGTATTACAGAGTGCAGAAAGCTTTTTGCGGATATTCTCGGTGTAGATGCAGAGAATGTTATTGTAGGCGGTTCTTCAAGCCTTAATATGATGTTTGATACAATTTCATGCTTTATGACAGCTCCCGCTGTTGAGGGCTGCAAACCATGGTATGAAGTAAAGAACAGAAAATTCCTCTGTCCGGTACCGGGTTATGACCGTCATTTCGGCATTACTCAGTATTACGGCTTTGAGCTTATTCCGATTCCGATGGACGACAACGGTCCCGATATGGATATGGTTGAAAGACTCGTTTCTGAGGATGACTCAATCAAGGGTATTTGGTGCGTTCCGAAATATTCAAACCCTGCCGGCATCACATACAGCGATGAGGTTGTTAAGCGCTTTGCCGCTTTAAAGCCTGCCGCTAAGGATTTCAGAATTATGTGGGATAATGCTTACTGCATCCATGAAATCAGCGACACACCTGATGTTTTGCTCAACATTATGGATGAATGCAAAAAGACAGGTAATGAAGACCTCCCGATTCTTTTCTGCTCAACATCAAAGATTACTTTCCCCGGTGCAGGCGTAGCCGCAATGGCTGCATCTGAGAACAACCTTAAGGTTCTCCGTGAAAAATATAACTACGAAATCATCAGCTATGATAAGCTTAATATGCTCCGTCATGTAAGATTCTTCAAGGACTATGACGGCGTGCTTAAACATATGGAAAAGCACAAGTCTGTCCTTAAACCAAAATTCGAGATTGTTCTTGATACTCTCGACAAAGAACTTGCGCCTGCTGATATCGCATCATGGAAAAAGCCGCACGGCGGTTACTTTGTAAGCGTTGATGTTTTTGAAGGCACGGCAAAGAGAACAGTCGCTCTCTGTAAGGAGGCAGGAGTTGTTCTTACAGGTGCAGGTGCAACATATCCGCTCGGAATTGATCCGAAGGATTCCAACATCAGAATTGCACCGACCTTCCCTCCGAACCACGAGCTTGAAGTTGCTATGGATGTTTTTTGTATCTGTGCAAGGCTTGCGGCTTGCGAAAAGATTCTGAACAAGTAATCATCATTTGAAAATTTGGTTTGTCAGTTGGATTTTGGAAGAATTTTGTATGCAGTTTATGACATTAGAATGTATTTTTTGACAAATTCAATTCTTTTTTTATTAAATATTTCCGTATCCATTGACATTTTACTAAAAAAATTCTATAATAACTCTGTTACGGTCTGTGATTGAATGTTCGTGACAGAGTTATTTTGACTTTTGAGCAAAATAAAATCACAGCCAATTATTTAACGGAGGTTTCAAAGGCATGAAAAGAGTTCCAAAGCCTGTATTCTTTGTCGTAGCTTTGCTGATACTTGCCTTTTCATTTACTGCGATTTTTGGTATTTCCTACTACACCGGCGATAACAAAACAACAGTATTAAAGGGCATCAGCGATATACGATGGGGAATTGACATCCGTGGCGGTGTTGAAGCAACATTCAAACCGGCAGGAGATGTTGACGCAACTGACGAGCAGCTTGAGTCTGCAAAGTCAATCATTGAATTAAGAATGGTATCTCAGGGTATCACAGATTATGAGCTTTATGCGGATGCAAAAAGCGACAGAATCATTGTTCGTTTCCCATGGAAGGAAGATTCCGACCAGAACGCAATTGAGGCAATCGAAGAGATTTCTTCAACGGCACAGCTTACATTCCGTCCCGGAGACGGTCATGAAACAACAGATGTTGATTCAAACGGCGGGTATGTTTACAAAACTCCTTCGGGCGACACAGCTAAGACAATCCTTATGGACGGTTCTTATGTTGAAAGTGCAACAGCAGGTATGACAACAGACAAGACCACAGGTAAAAATTCCTATGTAGTTCAGCTTAAGCTGAAGAGCAGCGGTGACAAGAACGGTAAGGAGCGTTTTGCTGACATCACTAAAGAATATCTAAACCAGCAGGTTTCAATCTGGATGGATGATATTATGCTTTCAGCTCCTAAGGTTGAGGCTGAAATTACAGACGGCAACGCTGTTATTTCAGGTGACTTTACAGCTAAAGAGGCTCAGGACCTTGCATCAAAAATTAATGCAGGTGCTCTTCCGTTCCAGCTTGAAACATCAAACTACGGCACAATCAGCGCAACCCTCGGTGAGAACTCACTTGTTGCAATGGCATATGCGGGTGTTATCGCATTTATCATTATTGCAATCATTATGATTCTCTTCTACCGTTTGCCGGGTTTTGTTGCAGTTATCTCACTTCTCGGTCAGATGGGTCTTGCAATTGCCGCAGTTTCGGGTTACTTCCCCGTATTCTCATCGTTCACAATGACGCTCCCCGGTATTGCGGGTCTTATTCTTTCAATCGGTATGGGCGTTGACTGTAATGTTATTACTGCCGAGCGTATCAAGGAAGAACTTAAGGCAGGAAGAACTCTTGACGGTGCTCTTGAAAGGGGTACAAAGAATTCACTTTCCGCTATCGTTGACGGTAATATGACCGTTATTATCGTATCAATTATCCTTATGCTTGTATTTGGTCCTGCAAATATTCTCTCAATCATCTTCGGTGAGTCTACAACAGGTACTATCTACTCATTCGGTTACACACTTCTTGTAGGCGTAATCGCTAACTTTATCATGGGTGTATTCTGTACAAGAATTATGCTCAGAAGTGTTGCAGGCTTTAAGTTCCTGCGTAAAAAATGGTTGTTTGGAGGTGCTAAGAATGACTGATAAAACTCAGACAAAGGCAGTTTCAAATGCCCTCCTTACAGATGAGGAATTTGCCGAAAAGTATAACAGAGGCCACAAGATTATTGACTTTGTAGGTCACAAAAAGATTTTCTTCGGAATTTCTCTTGCAATTATTATTATCGGTATCGTATGTAACTTTATTTTCGGTACACAGCTTGACATTCAGTTCTCTGGCGGTGCAACTCTTAAATTCAGCTACAGCGGTGAAATCAATCAGTCTGAACTTACTGATTTTATTCAGGTTGAAACAACAGAGGACAGAATCACTACTACATATGCTCAGGATCTTATGGGTGACAGCGGCACAACGGTAACAGTTCAGTTCTCGGGTAACGATTCAATCAAAACCGATATTCAGAAGAACCTTGAATCAGACCTTCAGAAGAAGTATCCGGACAATAACTTCAAATGTCTTGAATCAAATTCAGTTGATGCTTCAATGGGTTTCAGCTTCCTTCTCAAGTGTCTTACTGCTGTTGCAATTGCAGCCGTGCTTATGGTTCTTTATGTAACAATCAGATTTAAGAAAATCGGCGGTCTTTCGGCAGGTGTTATGGCTCTCGTAGCCCTCTTCCACGATGTTGCAATGATTTACTTTATGTATGTAATCTTCCAGATGCCGATTGACGCAAGCTTCATCGCAGTTGTTCTTATGATTCTCGGTTATTCGCTTAACGATACAATTGTTATCTATGACCGTGTTCGTGAGGAAAAGAAGCTTGTCGGAAGCAAAACAGATGTTGGCAAGATATTCAACCTCAGCTGTACAAAGTGTATTAAGAGAACAATTATGACTTCTGTAACAACACTTTCGGCTATTCTTGTTGTTTATGTTGTTGCCTGTGCGTTCAATATCACATCTGTTCAGGGCTTTGCTCTTCCGATGATTATCGGTATCATATCAGGTTGTTATTCTTCAATCTGTATCGCAGGTCCGCTTTGGGTTATGTGGCAGCGTCATAAAAAGGCAAAGAAGCTTGCCGCTAAAGCTGCATAAAACAGCTTTCGGATAAATTTATCCGATTCTGCAAATAATTATAAAGGGGTTGCATAAAGATGTTTTATGCAATCCCTTTTGTGTATTAAGACTTTTTAAGCGTTATTTGGAGTGATATATGAAAAAACTTGTTTCAATTTTTCTTTCTGCCGTGATAATTTGCGGCTTGTTATTAATTTCCGCTTGTGACAGAACTGAAGATGTCAGGAAGTCTGACGGTAAAATCAGCGTTGTAACAACGATTTTTCCTTACTATGATTTTGTAAGACAGCTTGCAGGCGATAAAGTTGATATTCGCCTGTTGCTTTCGCCCGGAAGCGATCCGCACAGTTATGAACCCAAACCGTCAGATATTACAGCAATTGAAAATTGCGATATTTTTATCTGCAACGGCGGTGAAAGCGACGAATGGGTTGATGGAGTTCTTTCGTCAATTGAAAACAAAGATGTAAAAGTGATGAAGATGATGGAGTATGTTCCTCTCAGACATGAACAGTCTATGGATCATGACCATGAACACGACAGTCATGAAGATATGGATGATGATGACGAAGGTCACGATCACGAGGAAGGGGAGGAGTATGACGAGCATGTCTGGACTTCAATCAGAAATGCAGAGCGTATGTCTGCCTCAATTGCAGATGAGTTGATGTCAGTTGACAGTAAAAATTCTAAATATTACAATGACAGAAAAACAAATTACATTTCACAGCTTGACAGCCTTGATAAGAAATTTACCGAAGTTGCAAATAACAAAAAGCGTGATACGCTTGTTTTCGGCGACAGATTTCCGTTTCTGTATTTTGTAAGCGACTACAACCTTGGATATGAATGTGCATTCCCGGGTTGCAGTCACGAAACCGAGCCGAGTACAGCCGTTGTTTCTCATCTGATTGATTTTACAAGAGAACACAATATACCCGTTGTATTCTATCTTGAGCTTTCAAGCGGCAAAATTGCTCGGATTATCTCTGAAGATTCTTCTGCAAAGACGATGCAGTTTTCTTCATGTCACAATGTCACAAAGGATGATTTTGAAAACGGCGCAACTTATATTTCTGTTATGGAACAAAATCTTGAAGCACTAAAGGAGGCGTTATACTGATGTCGCTTATTAAAATTGAAAATGCCTCGCTCGGTTATGAAGGCAAAACCGTTGTCAATGATATTTCGGTTGATATAAAAGAAAAGGATTATATCTGCATAGTTGGTGAAAACGGTTCGGGCAAAACTACTCTCATGAAAGCACTTCTCGGACTTTTAAAGCCATTGAGCGGTTCGATTACCTATAGTGACGGACTAAAACAGAATGAAATCGGCTACCTTCCGCAGTCAAGCGATATTCAGCGTGACTTTCCTGCGTCGGTGCAAGAGGTGGTGCTTTCGGGCTGTCTTAATAAAAAACACACCTTTTTCTATTCAAAGGAGCAGAAAAAAACTGCCGCCGAGAATATGAAGCTCACGGGCATTTATGATTTACGCAAAAAATGTTTCAGAGAGCTTTCGGGCGGTCAGCGGCAGCGTGTCATGCTCGCCCGTGCATTGTGTGCAACTCACAAACTGATTATTCTTGATGAGCCTGTAACGGGACTTGATCCGATGGCAATGGCTGATATGTACGCTCTCATCAAAAAGTTGAATGAAAGCGGAATCACGATTATTATGGTTTCTCACGATGTGAATTCAGCCGTGAGCAATGCCTCAAAAATTCTGCACCTTGCAAAGAATTGGTATTTCTACGGTACGGCACATCAGTATCTGCATTCGGATGCCGGCAAACGCTTTATTCTCAGCGATTGCCCGTGCGATGAATGTCAGCACAGAGTTCACGGAGGTGCTAAAAATGTTTGATATGATTTTTGAAATGTTTTCATACAATTTTATAGTCAGAGCATTCATTGTCGGCACGCTTGTTTCCTTGTGTGCGGCACTGCTTGGTGTTACGCTCGTTCTCAAACGGTATTCAATGATCGGTGACGGATTATCTCATGTGGGTTTCGGTGCGCTTGCAGTTGCGGCGGCACTAAATCTTGCACCGCTTGAAGTTGCTGTTCCTGTAATCATTATTGCGGCATTCCTGCTGTTAAGACTTTCCGAGAACAGTAAAATCAACGGTGATGCGGCAATCGCAATAATTTCAAGTACGGCACTTGCAATAGGTGTTGTATTTGTCAGTGTATCGGGCGTAAATACCGACCTCAACTCATACCTTTTCGGCAGTATTCTTGCCACTACAACAGCCGACGCAATTATGTGCGGAATCCTTGCACTTGTCGTAATCGTAATATTCATCTTGTTCTACAACAAGATTTTTGCCGTAACCTTTGACGAAACATTTTCAAGGGCAACCGGTCTTAAAACAGGCGTTTATAACACGGTAATTGCACTCCTTACGGCTCTCACAATTGTAATCGGTATGAGAATTATGGGTACTCTGCTAATTTCCGCACTTATAATTTTTCCTGCGCTTTCTTCCATGAGAGTTTGCAAAAAATTCAAGTCGGTAATTCTCTGTTCTGGTGTGCTTTCACTTTGTTGTTTCTTTGTCGGTATGTGCGTGTCATATTCATGCGACACCCCGACAGGTGCAAGCGTTGTAATAGTCAATGCCGCCGTTTTCCTCATATTCCGACTGGTCGAATTTATCAATTCCAAAATTAAAAAGAATAATTCTGTATAAGAATTACAAAATATTTTCAACTAACGGAAACTCGCTTTCTTTAATGGAGGCGAGTTCTTTTTTTGCCTGAACGCTTTCGTCAAAGTACATATCACGGTTCTGTTTTTGTGCAAATACGGTCATTCTCGAAATGCTTAATCCGATATTGTCAACATAATCGTGAATGAGCATGGTGTCAATCAATTTTGCGTTGTCATACCATTCTTTCTCGGTTTCTTCACATATTTTGAGCGCATCTTCAAATTCAAGTCTGCTCATCAGTCTGTCGGCACATTCAATTTTTGCAATGAATGAATCAGTTTTGCCCGAAATAAATCCTGTTTCAACAGATGCAAAGCATAGTGCCGCCAGAACAAGTGAAAGTGCAATGTAAATTCTTTTCATATTGTTATTCCTTCTTTATAATGTTGTAATTTCCGAGTGCGTCAAGAGTCATCAGAAAAACATTGCTCTGCTTAATATTTTTCTTTTGCAGAATATTTTTAACATAACCCTTTTCTTTTTCACATAAATTAAGCGAATTTTCAAGAATTTTTCCGTTGCTGACAACTACGGTTTCAATTTTATTGTCCTTAATTTTTAACCCGAAATCCTCGGCAGAAGGCTTTCTCTTCTCAGGCTTTTCAAGAACGCTCACCTCACCGTTTGTTTCAACAATGCAGTATTGAACATCTTCGATTGAAAAAATGCCCTGTTGTCTTAATCTGACGCTCAAATCTTCTGTAGTAAGCCGCAGCTTTTTCATAGCCGATTGCAGAATCCTTCCGTCTTTAATTACTATAACGGGTTTTCCGCACACAAGACTTCTGAAACCGCTCCACTTCATCATAATAATGCTTGCGGTAATTTCAAGTGCAACGAGAATTGCAACGGGAATAACTCCGCTCAACAGCGGTTGAGATGTGTTCTGCATAGGAATTGATGCGATATCCGACACTATCATTGTGATTACAAGCTCGCTCGGCTGCATATCGCTCATCTGTCGCTTTCCCATTAACCTGACTGCCAGAATGACAAAGGCATAGAGCAAAATTGTTCTGATTATTGAAATTAACATAACATCACCGTTACTAATATTTGCATAATTTGAGCCGATATACCGCAAAATAAAAAGCAGATATATTAAGACGGTGATTAAATGTATAATTCATTAAAAGAAAATATTTTAACTCTGAAGAAAATGTTCAAAAATTCGGCAGACTTTACGGTTCGTGAAATGAATCTAAAGGGACAATGCAGTATAAAATCCGCAATAATCACAATTGAGGGAATGTGCGGAAAGGACACGCTTGCATTGTCGGTAATCAATCCTCTGCTCGATTATTATTTTGACTGCCAATCTCCCGATAAGATTTTTGACCTTATCAAAAATACCGTGCTGACATCAAGTGAAATTATCGAATTCACGACAATTGACGAGGCAATCAGCTTTTCAACATCAGGTTTTGCCCTGCTTGTTGTTGACGGTTGCAGTCGTATGCTTGCAATCGGAGCACAGGGCTTTTCATTCAGAAGTGTTTCGGAACCCGAAAGTGAGGTAGTGCAGAGAGGCTGCAGAGAAGGTTTTACAGAACCGCTGAGAATCAATATGACTTTAATAAGACGAAGAATCAAAAGTCCCGACCTCGTTTTTGAAACCGTAACAAGCGGATACAGTTCAAACACGCAGATGATGATTTGTTATCTTCAAAACAGCGTGTCAAAGCAAATTCTTAAAGCAATCAGAGAACGGCTTGAAAACTGCAACCTTAAAATGATTCTTGCGTCGGGATATTTAAGCAGTTATCTTGAAGACAACAATTCAAAATCACTTTTTTCGGGTGTCGGGATTTCCGAAAGACCGGATACGGTCTGCGGAAAGCTGTCGGAGGGCAGAGTGGCAATTCTGATTGACGGAACACCGTCGGTGATAATCATTCCGCACCTTTTCGCAGAAGAATTTCAAAGCGTTGATGATTATTCAAACCGCCCGTATTATGCGGCATTCATACGGATTTTAAAGTATATTTCGTTCCTTATAGCCGTATTTTTGCCGGGAATATACACGGCTTTTGCACAGTTTCATCCCGAATATTTTCCGACCGGATTGCTCGTGAAAACATCCGATTCTTTGTCGCAAACACCCTTACCCGTAACACTTGAAGTTATTCTCATAACCTTTATCTATGAAGTCATGAGAGAGGCCGGACTGCGTATTCCAAAGCCGCTCGGACACGCTGTCAGCATTGTCGGAGCGCTTGTAATCGGTGAAAGTGCCGTCAGCGCAGGCATAATCAGCTCGTCAACTCTTATGGTTGTTGCAACTGCGGCAATTTGCAGTTATGTCACATTCGCACTCTATCCGCCTATTATGGTGTTGAGATTTTTCTGCGTTATCGCAGGCGGAATGTTCGGCTTGTGGGGAATAGTTCTGCTCACCTGCGGAGTGCTTGTCAATATGTGTTCCAAAACATCAGTCGGCGTGCCGTATATGTCATCGCTTGCACCGTTCTCGTGGCGGAGTATGCGTGATGTCTTTGTCAGAGCAGATTGGAAAAGACTTTCAAAGCACACAATCAAGGTTCAGAAATTCCCCGAAACGGAGGAGATGTAATGCAATCAAATGTAACTTTTCCGTCAAAAAGACTTATGCTTTCGCTGTTTGTATGTTCTGTACTTCCGATATTGTTAATGGGGCGGAGCTTTTTGCAGAGCGACAATATTTTTTCAAGTCTTGCGTCAATCGGATTCGGAATATTTTTCACGCTGTTGTGCTTTGTTCCTTTTAATTCGATAAAGCACAGGACAAGGCTTGATTTCTCAGCCTTTGCAAAAAACACATCGCAAACAGGCTTTTTCTTTGTTTCTTCATATTATTGTATGTATTTCACCGTGATAACCGTTTCTTTTCTGATTAGATTCTGCGATATGTTTGTTTCGGGAGTTAATCCCGATGTCGACACAAAGGTGATTGCCTTTTTGATACTTTGCATTTGTGTTTACGGTGCGTCAAAGGGGATAAATCCGCTTTCAAGAGTCAGCATTTTTGTGCTTGCATTTCTCATAATTGCTTTTGCCGTGATATTTTTCGGAAATATAAAATCTTTTGAATTTGCACCGAACAGCACCTTTGTTACACCCGATTTTTCAAATATTCGGAGCAATGTTGCAGACTGTTTAATCTTTGCGTTTCTGCCTGTTATTTTTGGATTCAATTCCACAAGCACCAAAAATCTGTCAATAAAACAACCTGTAATTACAACTCTTATTATATTCGGCACATTAATGCTGACTTTGTTTTTTACCGATTTTGTTATCGGTGCATATTCTGCACAGCAACCGTTTTCTGTTCAGCTATTGTCAAAAACCGCATATTTTGGTGATATGAAAGGCTTTGACAGCTTTTACCTTGCCACAGTAACTGCCTGTATTTTCGTTTTTGTAACGGCTGTCCTCATCAGCGTTTCAAACTGCATTGTAAATACATCTTCAAAAAGAACGCTTGTTTTTGTTTCGATAATTGCGCTTATAATGTTTGTTTTGTTTGTTTGTGCAGATAGTTATAATGCTGTAAAAGAATTATTACTGAACAATATTTTTCTGACTGTACTTAATTTTATTTCCGCACTTCTGATTCCTATAATCTATCTTTTTGTATATCGGAGAAAGCTTTATGAATAAAAAATTATTTTTACTGCCGATTATGGCAATTGTTCTGATTTTAGGCGGCTGTTCAAATTCAAACCGAATTGATACTTCTTCGCTTGTTCAGACGATTACTGCAGAAAACAAATCGGGCAAAGCCGTGTATAATTTCTATCTGCTTGAGAACAGCAAGGATGTGCAAAGTGTTTCTGTTGAGGCTGACAGCCTTAAAAAAGCCGTAATATCGGCAAAGAAAGCCTATATCCCTGCGCTGACGCTTTCAAAGCTTGAATTGTATCTTATCGACTCAAATCTCGGAGAAAAAACTCTCAAAACCGATATTGACTATATTTCAAAAGAAACCGCAATTTCACCTTTGACCTATACTGCCCTTTCGGATACAAAAACTTTGCAACTTTTTTCAAAAGATAAAAAAGCACTGAAAAAAGTTAAAGAACATATTGTTCTGTTGAAGAATAATAATAACAACCTTTCCGTGACATCTTTATCCATATTCAATAATTTTAAGGGTAAAAACAGCGGCTATTTGAGTATTTGTTATATTAGTTCCGATAAAGAATTAAAAGCAGACATTGTTAAAACAGTAACAGAAAAATGAGAAAATTTTATTAAAAATTGAAAAATAATTCACAAAAAGACTTTATCAAAACTGCGTTATGGTGTATAATAGCAATAAGTATATAGCCTGAGAGCATACATCTGCCCGTTAGGCGGCAGAGCGGTTGCTCTGATTTGTGAAAGGTAATAAATATTTAGGATAGGACGATGATTTATGTCTGTTGAATTTTCTGTTCCGCTGTCGCAAATTGCAGAAGCACTGAACCTCACCGAAGTTTATGTCGCTGAAAATTACAAGGAAACTAACATATCGACTGTTGAAATCAACAGACCGGGACTTGAGCTTACGGGTTATCTTGAATTCTTTGACAACAAGCGAATTCAGGTTCTCGGTAATACAGAGTTCTCATATCTCGGCAGATACGGTCCGGAGGCTCAGAAAATGGTTATTGACTCCATTTTTAGCTTTGGTCCTCCGGCTGTAATAATCTGCCGTGATATTGAACCGTCAAACGCAATTCTCGAAAGTGCAAAGCTGCACAAGGTGTCTATTTTCAGCACCCCGCAGAGTACATCGGATCTTACTGCGTCACTTGTACAATATCTTAACAAAGAGCTTGCTCCGAGAATCACCCGTCACGGCGTTCTTGTTGAAGTGTACGGCGAAGGCTGTCTGCTTACGGGCGACAGCGGTGTCGGTAAGAGTGAAACCGCAATTGAGCTTATCAAGCGTGGTCACCGCCTTGTTGCCGATGATGCCGTAGAAATCAGAAGAACTGCCCAGACTACACTCTATGGCCAGTCGCCCGAAAATATCCGCCACTTCATTGAGCTTCGAGGTATCGGAATTATCAATGCCAGAAAACTTTTCGGTATGGGTGCTATCAAGCTGCAGGAAAAGATTGATATGGTAATCAACCTTGAGCAATGGGACAGCGCAAAGGTTTATGACAGAATGGGACTTGACAACGAATATATGAAGATTCTCGGTGTCGAAGTGCCTACTCTTACAATTCCCGTAAAGCCCGGCCGTAACCTTGCTGTAATCATAGAGGTTGCCGCCATGAATAACAGACAGAAGAAAATGGGCTACAATGCAGCAAGAGAACTTCTCAAAAATCTAGGAATGGCTGTTGAGGATCTTCCGCCGTCACCAAAGGTTATTGTTGATACATGGGAATAATTCCGCTTTGTAACGGAATACAGGGAACAGAAATTTCATATTCTAAACTAACAACGGAGGGTAATTGAATGGACACTACCGATATTATATATAACTGTGCTCAAAAGCTTGATTGTGACGCAAGACGATTTGAACCGATGAGCAGACACACTTCATTTAAAATCGGCGGAAAAGCAGATGTTTACATAAAGGTGACAAATCTTTCTCAGCTGATGAAAATTTTAAAGGAATGCGATGTCTGCAAGGAGAAGTATATTCTTCTCGGCAATGGCAGTAATGTTCTGGTTCCGGATGAGGGAATCCACGGCACGGTTCTCCGTCTTGACGGTGATTTCAGGAATATTTCATTAATTGATGATACAACAATCTATTGCGGCGCAGGTGCGGCTTTGGGAAGTCTTTGTAAGTTTGCCCAAAAATGCGGACTTTCGGGACTTGAATTTGCATGGGGAATTCCGGGAACAGTCGGCGGTGCTTTGTTTATGAACGCAGGTGCATACGGCGGTGAAATGAAAGATGTTGTATACAGCGTTTCTCACATCACACAGAACGGCGATATCGGCAGAACAGAGGCGGAGAATCTTGAGTTTGGCTACAGAACAAGCGTTTACCGCAAAAACGGTTGCATAATCACAGGTGCGGTATTCAAACTTAAAAAAGATGATCCCGAAGAAATTCAGAACAGAATGAACGATTATATGAACCGCCGTTCAACAAAACAGCCGCTTGAATATCCGAGTGCAGGCAGTGTGTTCAAAAGACCCGAGGGTGCATTTGCAGGTGCGCTCATTGAGCAATGCGGACTCAAGGGCAAAACAGTCGGCGGTGCTCAGGTCAGCGAAAAGCACGCAGGATTTATCATCAACAAATCAAAGGCTACGGCTGACGATGTAAAACAGCTTGTGTCGGAAATTCAGAAAACTGTTGAAAATGAAACAGGCTACAAGCTTGAATGTGAACTTATTTTTCTATAAAGCAAAAAGGTGTAATTTTATGGAATTTGTAATCATTACGGGAATGTCGGGTGCAGGCAAAACAGGCGCTCTTCATGTGCTTGAAGACATCGGTTATTATTGTGTTGACAATCTTCCGTCAAGTCTGTTGTCAACACTCTATCGGCTTTGCCTCAAATCTGAAGATGATTCAATGAAGAGGGTTGCGGTTGTTGTCGATGTAAGAGGAAATGAAAAATTTGAGGAAATGTGTTCTCAGATTGAACACTTCAAAATGCATTACGAAAATGTAAAGGTATTGTTCTTTGACGCAATGACGGACAGGCTCGTTGTTCGTTATAAGGAAACAAGAAGAAGACATCCTCTTTCGGATAAACTCAAGGACGGTTCGGTACTGTCTGCCGTTGAGCTTGAAAGGGAGCTTCTTTTGCCTATTAAAAGAACAGCCGATTATAACATTGACACTACATATATGTCAAACAAACAGCTCCGAGAGCGAATTATGTCAATGTTCATGGAAGACACTTCACAAAGCATTACGCTGACATTTATGTCGTTCGGTTTCAAATACGGAATTCCGCTTGAGGCAGATCTCATTATGGATGTGCGTTGTCTGCCTAATCCTTTTTACATTCCCGAACTCAAACATCTTACAGGACTTGACAAAGATGTGCGTGACTATGTTCTTGAAAGTGAAGAAACAACCGAATTTTTAAAGCGACTTTTGAGTATGCTCGATTTTTCCGTACCGCTCTATCTCAAAGAGGGCAAAAGCGAGCTTGTTGTCGGCATAGGTTGTACGGGCGGCAAGCACAGAAGTGTTACAATCGCAATGCAGCTGAACGACCACTTTCGTGAAAAAGGCTATAGGTGTGTTATTCAGCACAGAGATATTGACAGGTAAGGTGCAGAGATGTCATTTTCCTCGGATGTAAAAAAAGAAATTTGTTCGGTTGAACAGTTTGACCGTGAGGCTCTCAAAGCGGAGCTTTACGGAATGCTTTTATTCAGCAGAAATTTTTCTCCGAACAAAATAACCTTCACAACAGAAAGCAATTATGCGGGAAATCGTCTTATATTTCTTTTGCAGAATTTATATATGCCGATAATTGAAAAACAATCGGCTTTGCGAACAAAATCAAGCGATAGTCATCTTTACAAAATAATTGTGGTTGACGGAAACGATTGCAAGCGTATTTTTGAAGATTTCGGTCATACGGACGGTCAGATTACTTTGCGTGTCAACAGGGCAAATCTTTCAAGCGAAGAACTTTCGCAAGCGTTTTTGCGCGGAGTTTTTCTTAGCTGCGGTTCGGTATCCGATCCCATGAAAAGCTATCATCTTGAATTCTGTGTTCCGCACAAAAATCTTTCTCAGGATTTGTGCAAGATTCTTTCCGAAATAACCGAATGTACCCTTATTCCAAAAACGGTTGTCCGCAGCGGCAGTTACATTGTCTATTTTAAGGAGAGCGAGCAGATTTGTGACTTGCTTACCTACATAGGCTCACCGATAAGATCAATGGAAATTATGGGTACAAAGGCAATAAAGCAGGTTCGCAACAATGTGAACCGCAGAATTAACGGCGAGGTTGCGAATATCGGAAAAATCGCAACAGCGTCTGCAAAACAGCTCAGTGCAATCGAACATATAAAAAAGACAGTCGGAATCGATTCTTTGCCCGAGGACTTGCGTGAAATCGCATATTTAAGGCTTGAAAATCCCGATATGTCACTTCGTGATTTGGGACAGAATCTTTCAACCCCAATCAGCCGAAGCGGTGCAAATCACCGTATGCAAAGACTGCTTGAATATGCAGGTACAGAGGTAAAAACCAATGGAAAATAAAAATTTGACTTTTGAGCAGGCAAACGAACTGCTTGAAAAAACGGTTTCAAAAATGGAGAGCGGTGAACTTACTCTCGAACAGACAATGGAGGAGTACGCAAAAGCGTGTGAACTCCTTGCTTATTGTATGAAACAGCTTGAACAATGCAAGGGTAAAATTATTGATATAAACGAGAGAATTTCAAAGCTTTCAAAGGGTGATGACAATGACTAAAGATTATGCAAATAATATTGAAAACGCTTTAAAGAGCTGTCTGCCGAGTACGGATTGCCGTGAAAAAAAGCTGATTGACGCAATGGCTTACAGCCTTGAGGCAGGCGGAAAGCGTGTCCGTCCGTATCTTGTGTTCTCGTTTAACAGCCTTTGCGGCGGAAGTGAAGAGTCTGCAACGGCATTTGCCTGTGCAATTGAAATGATTCACACATATTCTCTCATTCACGATGATTTGCCGTGTATGGACAACGATGACCTCAGAAGAGGCAAGCCGTCAAACCACAAGGTATTCGGCGAAGATATCGCATTGCTTGCAGGCGACGCCCTTCTGACGCTTGCCTTCGAAACCCTTACAAACGAAAAGACAGTAAAAATCTGCGGAACTTCTGCGTGTTGCAGAGGTGTTTCCGTACTTTCAAAATACGCAGGTGCGACAGGAATGATAGGCGGTCAGGTGATTGACCTTATGAGCGAAAACACAAACGCTCCGATTGAAGTCCTTCGTGAAATGGACTACAAAAAAACAGCCTGTCTTATCAAAGCGGCTTGTGAACTGGGCTGTATAAGCGCAGGTGCAAACGATAAGCAAATTAAAGCCGCCTCTGAATTCGGCGAATGCATCGGTATTGCGTTTCAAATTCAGGACGATATTCTCGATGTAACCTCCTCCGATGAGGAACTCGGCAAGCCTGTAGGCAGTGACGCAGAAAACAGCAAATCAACCTATGTTTCACTTCTCGGAATTGAAAAGTGCCGTGAGCTTGTTGATGAACTTACCGAAAAAGCTGTCAACGCACTTCATGGCTTTGACGGTGATACAAAAGAACTTGAAGAATTTGCTTACAAGCTTGCAAAGAGAAATAAATAATTTTTTGCAAATATTAATTATACGGATAGGAAATAAATTATGGGTGAGTATGAACTGCTTTCTAAAATTAAATCACCGCATGATGTCAAAAAGCTTAATGACGAACAGCTTGAAAAGCTGTGTACCGAAATAAGGGAAAAGCTCGTTGAAACCGTGTCTGTAAACGGCGGACATCTTTCACCGAACCTCGGTGTTGTTGAACTTACCGTTGCTCTTGAGCGTAGCTTTAATCTGCCGAAAGACAGCATTGTATGGGATGTCGGACATCAGGCATATACCCACAAGCTGCTGACGGGACGCTACGAGCAGTTTGACACAATCCGCAAAAAAGGCGGAATTTCAGGCTTTCCGAAGCGTGCCGAGAGCAAATACGACGATTTTAACACAGGTCACAGCAGTACATCAATATCAGCCGCATACGGAATTGCAAGAGCAAAACACCTTATGGGCGACCAAAGCTACACCGTTGCCGTGATTGGTGACGGTTCATTTACGGGTGGACTTGCTTTTGAGGGAATGAACAACTCAGGCAGATTCAACAAGAACTTTATTGTTGTTCTCAATGATAACAAAATGTCCATTTCACCGAATGTAGGCGCATTGTCACGCTACCTTACAACGGTAAGAATTCAGCCGTGGTATATGCGAGTCAAGAAAATTACGGAAAAAATTCTTTTACACATTCCGCTTATCGGAAAACCTCTGAAAAGATTTCTTCAGGGAGGAAAGTCTAAACTTAAAAATCTTGTGTACAAAAACACTCTTTTTGACTGCTTCGGTTTTACCTATCTCGGACCTATTGACGGACATAACATTGATGAGCTTGAAAATGCGTTTGAGTGTGCAAAAAAGGTGAATTCTCCCGTTCTTGTTCATGTTGTTACCAAAAAAGGCAAAGGCTATCAGCCTGCCGAGGACAATCCGGGCGGATTTCACGGAATAGGCAGGTTTGATATTGATTCGGGTGAACCGCTTTCAAGTCACAAGGGATTTTCGGCTGAGTTCGGAAAGACTATGTGCGAATTAGCCGAGGACGATAAAAAGATTTGCGCAATTACAGCCGCAATGTCGGGAGGAACGGGACTTACCGAATTTTCAAGGCTTTTTAAGGAAAGATTTTTTGATGTTGGTATTGCTGAAGAACACGCAGTAACTTTTGGATGCGGACTTGCCGCAAAGGGTATGCGACCTGTTTTTGCCGTGTATTCAACATTTCTCCAGAGAGCCTATGACCAGCTTTTGCATGATGCGGCTCTCGGAAAGCTTCACCTCGTAATCGGTGTTGACCGTGCGGGAATTGTTGGTGATGACGGTGAAACTCATCAGGGTGTGTTTGATGTTTCAATACTCAACACCATTCCGAACACAACAATTTTTTCTCCGGCATATTTTGACGGTATGAGAAAATCTCTTTCAACCTCAATTTACATTTGTGACAGCCTCGCTGTTGTGCGTTATCCCCGTGGCGGAGAGCTTTACAGACCCGATGATTTCGGTGAAGAAAATCTTTCATACGATGTTTACGGAAATCCGAATTGTAAAAATCTTCTCATAACCTACGGTAGACTTTTCTCTTATGCCTGCAAAGCCAAGGAAACCCTTGCAAAACAGGGCGTTGAGATTTGCATATTAAAACTTTGCAGAATAAAACCGATTGACGAAAATGCCGTTGATTTTGCGGCAGATTTCGATAATGTATGGTTTTTTGAAGAGGGCATCAAAAACGGCGGTATTGCGAGAAATTTCTCCGATTTACTCTGTTGCACACAGTTCTGCGGAGATTATCATATAAAGGCTATTGATGACAAATTTGTCAAGCAGATGTCTGTCAGCGAGGCTCTTCATGAACTGAAACTCGATGATGACGGAATGGTGAACACCATTACCAAAAATTTAAAGGAAAAGAATTAGAATGAAAAAAAGACTTGATATTCTTGTATATGAAAAGGGCTTTACCGACAGCCGTGAAAAGGCTAAGGCGATTATAATGTCGGGACAGGTTTATGTTGACAATCAGAAAGCCGACAAGTGCGGAACTTCTTATGATGAAAATGTTAAAATTGAAGTAAGGGGCAACACACAGAAATATGTCAGCCGTGGCGGTTTAAAGCTTGAAAAGGCCATAGACAATTTTGACTTTGATTTAAAAGATAAGATAACAATGGATATCGGTGCGTCAACGGGCGGCTTTACCGACTGTATGCTACAAAACGGTGCAAAAAAGGTGTATTCAATTGATGTCGGTTACGGTCAGCTTGCTTGGAAGCTTCGCAACGATCCCCGTGTTGTCAATCTTGAACGCACCAATATGAGAAAGGTTACAAGGGAGCAGGTTCCCGATGAAATTGATTTTTTCTCGGTTGATGTTTCGTTCATTTCATTAAAGCTGATTCTGCCTGTTGCAAGACAGCTTATGAGCGAAAACGCACAGGCTGTCTGCCTAATCAAACCGCAGTTTGAGGCAGGCAGGGAAAAGGTGGGCAAAAAGGGCGTAGTTCGTGATCCTGCCGTTCATGTTGAGGTTGTCAGAAAAATATTTGATTTTTGCCTTGAAAACGGCTTTGATGTGCTTAATCTCGACTATTCGCCAATCAAAGGTCCCGAAGGCAATATAGAATACCTTATCCATCTTCGCAAGAGTTATGATCCAAAGTCATACACAGATGTAACACCCGAGCAGCTTGTTGAAAATTCACATGCCGCTCTTGACAAAAAATGAGCAGGTGCTTTTATGAAATTTGCATTAGTGGTCAATCTTTCAAAAGAACGGGCAATTAAATATGCAAAAAAGATTTCTCTTTTTCTTCTTGATAAAAATGCAGAAATTGCTATGATTGAGGAATGCAGTCAGTATTTTAAGGGAATCCACATTCATTATTCAAAAAATATTACGGAGCTTTTTGAATACTGCGATATGGCAATTACAGTAGGCGGTGACGGAACGATTATCCATGCCGCAAAATATGCCGCAAAAGCAGATAAACAGCTTATTGGTGTGAATGTCGGCAGACTCGGTTTTGCCGCAGATGTTGAACCGCACGAATATGAACAGCTTGAACGGCTTATTACGGGTGATTACACAACAGAGGAGAGAATTTTGCTTGATGTTGAGGTCATAAAAGAGGACGGCTCAAAGCACTATCTTGCAGTGAACGATGCCGTTGTCGCAAGAGGTCAGCTTTCAAAAACAATTGATTTGCACCTGACACTTGACGGTGACGAAATTTCAAAATACAGAGCGGACGGTCTGCTTTTTTCAACTCCGACAGGCTCAACCGCTTATTCATTGTCGGCAGGCGGACCTATCCTCGCACCGAAAATGGAATGTATTCTTATGACTCCCGTTTGTCCGCATTCATTATTTTCCCGTTCAGTACTTTTCAGCGGAGAATCGGAGCTTTCGGTTCATGTGAAAATCCCCGAAGAATGCTGTTGTGTGCTGACAATTGACGGTGAAAAAAATGTTCCTGTTCTTGCAACCGACAGGGTTGTAATCCGCAAATCCGATTTAAAGCTTAAACTTGCGTTACTCCACAACCGCAATTTTTATAAACTGCTCAATGAAAAACTGAAAGAGAGGGATTTTTGATGAAAACAGGGCGACACGCACGAATTCTTGATATTATAGCCGAACATCCCATTGAAACACAGGACGAATTGCTTACCCGACTTCGTGAGGAAGGTTTCAAGGCAACGCAGGCTACAATTTCAAGAGATATCAAGGATTTACGCCTTGTTAAAACTCTCGGAAGTGACGGAAAATATCGCTATGTTTCTGCATCTCGCAGTTCAACCGATATCCGTACCAATTTTTCAAATCTTTTCAGCACTTCGGTAAATTCAATAGATGTAGCACAGAATCTTGTTGTAATAAAAACCCTCAGCGGTATGGCACAGGCAGTTTGTGCTGCACTCGATTCAGCCGACTATCCGTCTGTTGTCGGAACAATTGCAGGTGACGATACAATCTTCATTGCCTGCCGAACAGCCGATCTTGCGGTGTCGCTTACCGAAGAACTCAAAAAGCTTATTTGACAGGACTGATTGAAATGCTCAGAACTTTATATATAGAAAACATTGCCGTGATTGAAAAAACCTCAATAGATTTTGAAAACGGTCTTAATGTCCTCACAGGTGAAACAGGTGCAGGTAAAAGTATAATAATTGACGCAATCAATGCAATTATGGGACAGCGGACATCAAAGGAAATTATTCGCACCGAGGCTGATTCAGCCTTTGTAAGCGCTCAATTTGACGATATTAACCAAAGCATTGTTGAAAAGCTTGATGAACTCGGCTTTTCCGATGACGAGGGAATGCTCATTTTGCAGAGAACTCTCAACAGAAACGGCAAGAGCAGTTGTAAAATCAACGGCAAGCCTGCAACGGTTTCAATGCTCAAAGAACTTTCAAAGCACCTTATAAACATTCACGGTCAGCACGAAAGCTACGAACTTTTCTCTCCTGAAACTCATATTGATTATATTGACCGTTTCGGCGGTTGCGAAAAGCTTTTGGCTGATTATAAAAAATGTTATGATGAATATAAAATTCTCAAAAAGAAATTAAATTCAGCCGATTCGGACGAAAGTGAAAGATTGAAAGAAATTGATTTGCTTTCATATCAGGTGAATGAACTCACAGAATCCGATGTTAAGCAGGGAGAAGAACAGGAGCTTGAGAGCGAAAGAACAGCGCTTATGAGCTTTGAGAAAATCTTTTCTCTGCTCAATGATGCTAAAATGGCTCTTGACGGTGACGAAAACTATGGCGGCGGTCTTGAATCGGTCGATTCTGCATCAACTGCCCTTCAAAAAGCGTCATCATATAATGCTGAATATGAAGAAATTGCAAATACGCTTACAGATGCATATTACAATTTAAAGGATTGTTGCGACAGCATTTCCGACGCCATTGATTCACTTGAATCCGATCCGCAAAGGCTTGAAGAAGTTGAAGAAAGGCTTGACCTTATCAATCGTCTTACAAGAAAATATAATTGTCCGTCAGACGAGCTTTCGGATCTTGCCGAAAAATATCAGGCAAGACTTGACGAACTTATGAACTATGACCGCAACCGTGACGAGCTTGCGGAAAAATGCAGAGAAAGCGAAGAAAAAATGCTTGCGGCTGCCGAAAAACTCGGTACTCTCCGCAGAAAAGCCGCAAAAACCTTTGCAACAAAAGTAAAATCCGAAATGGCATTTTTGAATATGCCGAATGTTGAGCTTGTTCCGTACTTTGAAAAGTGCGAACCAAATTCAAAGGGTACGGATAAAATGGAACTGCTCATCTCCGCAAACCCGGGTGAAACACCTCGCCCTGTTGCAAAAATCGCATCGGGCGGTGAGCTTTCAAGAATGATGCTTGCAATCAAAACAGTTCTCGCAAGCACGGATACGGTTGATACCCTCATTTTTGATGAGGTTGACACAGGTATTTCGGGTTCAGCGGCAGAAAAGGTCGGCTTAAAACTGCGTGAAGTCAGCAAAAGCAGTCAGGTTCTCTGCGTGACACATCAGGCACAAATCGCAGCTCTTGCGGATTATCACTATCTTATCCGCAAACAGGTTGAAAAAGGAAGAACATTTACAAATGTAACCCTCCTTGACCATAACGGCAGAGCAGGCGAACTTGCACGAATAATCGGCGGTGTTGATATAACCGACGCCGCACTTAAACACGCAGAATCAATGCTTGAAAAGTATAATAACTAATATAAATCAACTATATAAACGAAAGGGAGCGGCATTTTGAAGCTGTGGTCGGTTGCAAAACTTGATAAAACTAAGGCGGGGGAGATTCAGTCCCGCTATGAGCTGCCTGCAATTGTTGCAATGCTGCTTCAGATACGGAATATTACAACGAAAGATGAAATTGAAGGCTTTCTTTACAACGATTCTTTCATTGCCGATCCGTTTGAAATAAAAGATATGGATAAGGCTGTTGAACGCATTAACAAGGCGCTTGATTGCGGTGAACCGATTTGTGTTTACGGTGATTATGATGCCGATGGTGTCACCTCAACAGCACTTTTATATTCTTACCTTGAAACAATTGACGCAAACGCAATGTACTATATTCCGTCCCGTGAAACCGAGGGCTACGGAATGAACAAAAACGCTGTTGACAAACTCAATGAGCGTGGAATAAAACTCATAATTACGGTTGATAACGGAATTGCGGCAGCACAGGAGGTTGCATACGCAAGCTCACTCGGAATTGATACCGTGGTCACAGACCACCATATGCCCTCAGGTGAGTTGCCAAAGGCTTGTGCCGTAGTTGACTTGCACAGAGAGGATTGTAAAAGCAGATTCAAAAATCTTTCGGGGGTGGGTGTTGCCTTCAAGCTGATTATGGCGCTTGAAGGCGAATACTGCGACACAACCACCTTGCTTGACAACTATTCCGACCTTTTGAGCATCGGCACAATCGGTGATGTTGTTGAGTTGAAGGATGAAAACCGAGTATTTGTCAAACACGGACTTGAAAGCATTACAAATACCGACCGTCCCGGACTGCAGGCGCTTATCAAAAATTCCGGCCTTACGGGAAAAAACGTATCTTCAACAAATGTGTCATTTACAATTGTTCCGAGAATAAATGCAGTAGGACGACTCGGTTTGTCCGAAAAATCGGTGTCGCTTCTTCTTACGGAAGATTATGATGAGGCGGCTGAAATTTCATCGCAGCTCTGCGTTGACAACTCCGAAAGGCAAGAGATTGAGCGTGATATTCTTGAAAAAATTGACGGAATAATCCGCAGAAAACCGTCGCTTGTCAATGATAAAATCATAGTAATTGACGGTGAAAACTGGCATCAGGGCGTAATCGGACTTATTGCCGCCAAAGTCAAAGAAGCTTACGGCAAGCCGGCAATCGTCATTTCAAAGCTCGGTGATATTGCAAAGGGCTCGGGCAGAAGTGTTGAGGGATTTCCTCTTTGTGATGCTGTTTTTGCCTGTTCGGATCTTCTCACACACAGAGGCGGTCATCCTATGGCGGTCGGGCTTTCTCTTGATTCTGAGAATATCCCTGCTTTTCGCAGGAAAATAAACGAATTTGCCGACAATTTCGGCAAGATGCCGTATGATAAAATCAACATTGAGTGTAAGCTCAATCCGGCATACATAAACCTTGATTTGATTGATTCTCTGTCGCTTATGCAGCCCTACGGTGCCGGCAATCCGACGCCTGTTTTCGGTTTGTACAATATGACATTGAAGAACATTACTCCGCTTTCGGCGAACAGGCATTTAAGACTTGCTCTGTCCCGCAATAACATACAGATTACTGCGATGAAATTCTTTACATCAACCGAAGAATTTCCGTATAAAATCGGTGAAACACTTGATCTTGCAGTAAATCTTGACCGCAATGAGTTCAACGGAAATGTGTCTGTTTCCGTAATTGTCAAAGATATAAAATCATCAGACTGCGATACCGAAAAGCTCCTTGACAGTCGTACAAACTATGAGGATTTTTGCAGAGGGAAACAGCTTGACCGTTCACAGCTTTCGGATTTAATGCCCGACAGAAACGATTTTGCATTGCTTTACAGATATCTGAAAAGCAACTGCGGTTACGCTTTTGAAACCGCAACTTTGGTTCACATGCTTGACAACAGGCTGTCTTTTGGTAAAATTAAAGTGATACTTGAGGCCATGAGAGAGCTCAGGCTTATCGAAATTTCAGAGGGAATGAAAACCTCAAAAATTTCAGTCCTGCCCGTAAACGGCAGGGTTGACCTCGAATCAGCCCCGATTATCAAGAAATTAAGGGAGGTATTCTGATGGGTAAATTTTCAAATGTTGCACACTATCAGGATTTTACGGAACTGAAAAAGATTCTTTCCGCATCTGCTGCCAACACTTACGATATGGATAAAATCGAAAAGGCATATAAATTTGCCGAAAAAGCTCACGGTGACCAGCGCAGAGTATCGGGAATTCCGTACATTCTTCATCCCGTTTCGGTAGCCTGTATTGTTGCAGAGCTCGGCATGGATACCGATTCCGTCTGCGGTGCATTGCTTCATGACACAGTAGAGGACACAGGAGTCACACTTGAAGAGGTTACAAAGCTTTTCGGTGCGGATGTTGCCAAGCTGATTGACGGTGTTACAAAAATTTCAAAAATCCCGTACTCAACCCGTGAACAGCAACAGGCTGAAAATATAAGAAAAATGCTTATCGCAATGGCTGATGATATCCGTGTAATTATCATCAAGCTTGCCGACAGGCTTCATAATATGCGTACAATGAACTGTATGCCGGAACAAAAAAGGAGAGATAAATCACTTGAAAATATGCAGGTGTTTGCTCCGATTGCTCATCGGCTCGGTATTAAAACCATAAAAGATGAGCTTGAGGATCGTTCTCTTCAGTACCTCGATCCAATCGGCTATAAGGAAATCGAAGATGATCTTCTTATGACTGAAGAGGGTCGTGACAAGTTTATTGAATCCATTAAGAATCAGATTCTCGCAAAAACCGAGGGTACAATCCCCGGTGTGTATATCAGCGGTCGAGTAAAGAGTATTAACAGTATTTACCGCAAAACATATATGCAGGGCAAAACAATGGATCAGATTTTTGACATTTTTGCCGTGCGTGTAATCGTTGACACAGTATCCGATTGCTACAATGTTCTCGGTGTAGTGCATGATATATTTAAGCCTATTCCTAACCGTTTCAAGGACTATATATCAATGCCTAAGCCGAATATGTACCAGTCACTCCATACAACCGTACTCGACAAAAACGCAATTCCTTTTGAAATTCAGATAAGAACATGGGAAATGCATTACACTGCTGAATACGGAATTGCCGCCCATTGGAAGTATAAGCTTGGAATGGGCGCAGGCGGCAAAAATAATGACAAAATGGAGGAGAACATCAAAAAGGTCAAGGATATGATTCTTGATCAGCTTGAGGCAGAAGATGTTACCGACATCGCAAAGAATATCAGAAACGATTTTACGGAAAACGATGTTTATGTGTTCAGCCCGAGAGGTGATGTGTTCAATCTTCCTCAGGGTTCAACTCCGATTGATATGGCTTATCTTATTCACACACAGGTAGGTCACAGAATGGTCGGCGCAAAAATCAACGGAAAGATCGTTCCGATTGACTATAAGCTTAAAACAGGCGATATCTGCGAAATTATCACCCAGAAAGAGGAACACCCAAACAGGGGATGGGTTGATATCTGTAAAACCGCATCGGCAAAATCAAAAATCCGCTCGTGGTATAAGCATGAAAAGCGTGATGAAAATATTGCCGAAGGCAGGCAGATGCTTGACAAGGAGTTCAAGCGCCACGGCATCAATCTTTCCGAAGAAGAATATCCCGATTTCCTCCAGAAACTGATGATTAAAAAGCAGTATAATTCCATGGATGATTTCTATGCTGCAGTAGGCTACGGCGGTATTCAGCTTTGGAAGATAATGCCAAGGCTCAAAGAAGAATATCAGAAAGCATATGCGTCAGATATTGAAGAAATTGATGTTCCGCAAGCACCCGTAAAGCGACCGAAGGCATCCGCAGGCGTTGTAATTGAGGGTGCAGACGATGTTCTTGTAAAATTCTCAAAGTGCTGCAATCCTCTGCCGGGTGACGATATTATCGGCTATATTACAAGGGGCTACGGCGTTTCAATTCATAAAAGACATTGCACGAATGTGCCGAAAGATATCAGTAAAAGTGAAGAACCCGAAAGATGGGTAAGCTGTTACTGGGAGGACGAGGTAGGAGAGGCGTTCAGAAGTACGCTCCAGATTACCGCAACCGACAGAACAGGACTTCTTGCAGATGTTACAATCAAGCTTTCGGATATGCACATTTTTATACATTCGCTTAATTCAAGAGAGGCTGGCAACGGCACTGCCGTTGTTACCGCAACAATTGATGTAATGGGCAGAAATCACCTCCGTGGTGTAATTTCAAAGCTTTCCGACATCAACGGAACAATCGAAGTAAAAAGACTGTAATTGAGGTTATAATTTATGAAAGCAATTTTACAAAGAGTTACCAAGGCCAAGGTTGAGGTTGATTCAAAAACCGTGGGCGAAATCGGTACGGGTTTTCTTATTCTTCTCGGAGTTGAAAACGGTGACACCGAAAAAGAGGCGGACGCACTTGCCGCAAAAATTGCAGGTCTGAGAATCTTTACGGATGAAAATGATAAAATGAATCTTGCTCTTGCCGATGTAAACGGTTCGGTGCTTGTAATTTCAAACTTTACCCTCTGCGCCGACTGCTCACACGGCAGACGCCCTAACTTTATGGCTGCCGCAAGACCTGACACAGCCGATCCGCTCTACGAATATTTCTGCAAAAAAATGCACGATAACGGAATTGAGCGTGTTGAAAAGGGAATTTTCGGCGCCGATATGAAGGTTTCGCTTGTGAATGACGGACCCGTTACTATTGAAATCAACACAAAGGATTTGAAAATATGATAGATGTAAAAATTTTTAATGTTACGGTTCTTATGACAAACTGTTGTTTGCTTACAGACAGAAAAACAGGCAAAATGGCTGTAACCGATCCGGGCGCACCGAATGAAGAACTTAATTCTGAAATTGAGAAAAACGGCGGAAAGCTTGAGTATGTAATTCTTACACACGGTCACTACGATCACATAAGCTATGCAAAACAGCTTGCGGAAAAGTTTGACGCAAAAATTGTTACAGGCGAGAAGAATAACGAATTTCTCAGCAATCCTGCACTCAATCTTACCGAAAAGCACAGACTTTCACTCAAACCGTTCTCAGCCGATATTCTGCTTAAAGACGGTGACAATTTCATGCTCGGCAATACTGAAATCAAATATATCACCACGCCGGGACATACAAGCGGTTGCGGTTCATATATTTTTGATGACACAATCATTTCGGGAGATACTCTTTTCTGCGAGTCATACGGCAGAACAGACCTTCCCACAGGTGACGATGCCGAAATGGCAAAGTCAATCAGAAAGCTTAAAAATCTTGAGGGTGATTACCGTGTGATTCCGGGACACGGCCCGACAACAACCCTTGACCACGAGAGAAAATACAATCCGCTGATGAGGATTCTTTAATATGAATTTATATGTAAAAAATCACAATTTTCATTTTGAACTTGAAAATCTTACAAGGCTTTTCTTTCCAAATGAAAAAATAACGGTAATAAGAGATTTTTCTGAACCACAGCCTCCGTATATCTATACGGAGGTTTCGGATAAAATCACAATTTCGGTGAATATCGGCTCTTTTAATAAGTCCGAAACAGCTGTAAAAAAGCTTACGGATGATGACAACGAGCTTGTTTCGGCACAGCTTTTGTACAAACTCCTTTGTGACTTTACGGGACTTACACAGCCGTGGGGAATACTTACGGGAGTTCGCCCGGTAAAGCTTTTAAGACGACTTGCCGAAGAATCAAATGAAGAACAGGCTGTAAAAAAGTTTGAGAAAGACTTTTTTGTCAGCAACGAAAAAATAGCATTGTCAAGGGAAACCGAGCATAACGAACGAAAAATTCTTGAACTTTCAAAACCCGAATCGTTCAGTCTTTATGTCGGAATCCCTTTTTGTCCGTCAAGGTGCAGTTATTGCTCGTTTGTAATGGCGTCAATCGAAAGGGCTGAAAAGCTGATTGAACCGTACACAAAGCTATTATGCGAAGAAATTAAACAGACAGCCGAAATTGCAAACAAGCTTGGTTTAAGGCTTGAAACCGTATATTTCGGCGGCGGCACTCCCACTACTCTGAGTGCCGAACAGCTTGACACGGTGCTTGGAACAGTAAACAAAAGCTTTGATATGTCAACCTGTCGTGAATTTACTGTCGAGGCAGGTCGCCCCGATACAATTGACATTGCAAAACTTTTTGCTTTAAAAGAAAATAAAATTGACCGAATCAGCATAAATCCGCAGACTGTAAACGATGAGGTGCTGAAAACTATCGGAAGAAAGCATACTGCTCAGCAGTTTTTTGACGCTTTTGAGCTTGCAAGAAAATGCGGATTTGATAATATCAACACAGACCTGATTGCGGGCTTGCCGACAGATACCCCCGAAAGCTTTAAAAATTCACTTGATTCAATCGTCAGGCTGAATGCGGAATGTATCACGGTTCACACGCTGTGCATGAAAAGAGCGTCCCGTCTTACAACCGAGGGAGTAACGCTTGATTTGCAACAGGCGAGAGATGCAAGAGAAATGCTTGCTTACACTCAGAATATTCTCGGACAAAACGAGTACATTCCGTACTATATGTATCGCCAGAGCAGGATGGTCGGTAATCTTGAAAATGTCGGCTGGTCAAAAAGAGGCTTTGAAAGCCTGTACAATGTTTATGTTATGGACGAAACCCACACAATCCTTGCCTGCGGTTCGGGCGGTGTTACAAAACTGAAACGCAACAATCCCGATTATCTTGAAAGAATATTCAATTTTAAATATCCGTACGAATACATTGACCGTTTTGATGAACTTATTCAAAGAAAGTCCGGGATAATGCAGTTTTATGGTCAATAACACAGTTGATTAATGCTGTCAACGGTGTTATAATACGACATATGTGATTGCATACGGAAGTGAAATTGTCATATATTGAACAAAACAGAATTCTTGTTCATAATTTGTTTTTCTGATGAGATAATTTTAAGAAAGGTCGGATTAATATGGGAAAATTTGATGAAATTTTTGACGATGTAGTTGTCAATGCAAAAGCCTGTGCATCTGCTGTTTCGCAGAAAGCGTCAACAGTTTATGATGTTTCAAAGCACAAGATTACTGCCGCTGAAATCAGAGGCGATATCAACAAAAAGCTTCGTGAACTCGGTGCTCTTACATACAAATCTGAGGTTCACGGAACAGACAATTCACAGCAGATTAAGCTTATCGTTTCGGAAATTTCCGATTTGAAAGATAATCTTGATGTTGTAAACGAACATATTGCCGTGGCAAAAGATCAGAGAAGATGTCCCGGATGCAATGCTGTTATTCCTAAAAATTCTGTATTCTGCAACATCTGCGGTATCAAGATTGACGATACTGATGAGGATTTTGCACTTTGATTTTTTATTAATGGGTGATTATTTTTGTCTAAATTAAAAACTAAAAAATACAATGCCGTTGCAAACGCTGAGAAGGACGCTTCTCAAACCTTTGTCAAAGGTGCGGCAATTCTTACTTTAAGTATGGTAATTGTCAAGGTTTTCGGACTTCTTGACAAGGTTATTCTTACAGGTATTTTCTCCGGTGTTTCTTTTGAACAGGCTGTTGCAGGCGGAACTGAAACCGTCAATTTTGCATCTTTCGGTCTGGGTCTTTACAGTAATGCCTACGAAATTTTTGTCGTAATTTTCACGGTTGCAACGGGCGGTCTGCCGATAGCAATTTCAAGACTTGTATCTGAAAGTACGGCACAAAAACGATTTAACGATGTAAAACAAATTCATAGGGTTTCAATTCCTTTCTTCGTTATTGTCGGCATTCTTTCATTTGCAATTCTTGTTGGTGCAAGCTTTATCTATGTTCAGATTATTGAGTCACCGTATTCATTGCTCGGTATGCTCTGCCTTTCTCCGACGGTATTATTCGGTTGCCTCGTTTCAATTTACAGAGGATACTACGAAGGTCAGCGCAACATGTTCCCGACTGCCGTTTCGGAAATTATCGAGGCAACAATCAAGCTCTTTATCGGTGCATTCCTCGCTTACATCATTGCGCACCTCGGTATGAATTCTTATGCTGAGTCAGGCACGGTTTTCGGACTTTACATTGCAAATCAAACCGAGGCTTATCAGACAATCGTTTCATTCTCGGTTGCCGGTGCAATTATGGGTATCACCCTCGGAAGCGCCGCATCATTTGTGTTCTACATTCTCAAATTTAAAATTCAGGGTGACGGAATTCCGGAAGAATACTACCGTAATTCCGTAGAGGCTCGTTCAAAAAGAGAAACTTTTAACAAGATTCTCAAAACAGCCATTCCTGTTGCAATGGGTTCACTCATTATGAGCGTAGGTTCGCTTATTGACCAGGTAATTGTTCAGCGTGTACTCCTCAATATGATTGAAACTAATCCGCAGGCTCTGCAGGCACAGTACAGTCAGTATTTCACAGCCGATATGTTCTATGCCGACACAAAGACAATCCACACCAGCCTTTGGGGCTGCTACTCAGCCGCCCTCACTTTTCTTCAGCTTGTAACAGCCGTAACACAGGTGTTCGGTTCAAGTGCTATGCCGAATGTAACAAGTGCATGGACAAAGGGCAACAAGGACGAACTCAAAAAGTCAATCGAAACTGTTATCCGCCTTACAATGCTTTTTACATTCCCGATGGCTCTCGGTATGATGGCACTTTCGTTCCCGATTATGGGACTTGTGTATAACGATCCGCTTATTACAGATGTCGGCGGAAGAATTCTCCTCATCATGGGTGTTACAACAATATTCGGTGCGGCGTCAACTCCTGTATGCAGTATGCTCCAGGGCATCGGCAGAGTTGACCTCCCGATGAAGCTATACACAGTTTGTATGGCTGTCAAAATCGGCATTACATGGATGTTTGTAAGCGTTCCGGAAATCAATGTTCAGGGTGCAACTGTCGGTTCAATGATTACCTATGCAATTATGACAATCGTAGGTATGTATCTGCTTATCAAGTATTCAAAAATCAAGCCTGATTTATTCGGTACAACAGTAAAACCGCTTATCGGTGCGATTGCAAGTGCCGCTTCGGCATTCGGCGCATATCACCTTATGGAAAGCATTATCGGCTCTGCAAGAATGTCAATTGCAGTTTCGCTTGCAGTTGCAATCTTTGTTGCGGTTATCGTTTATATTGCTGTATTGTTGATATTGCGTGCTTTTACGGCAACAGAACTGAAATTTTTGCCGAAAGGTGAGAAAATTGCAAAAACACTTGAAAAATTAGGATTAATTAGGTAAAATATATATCTGTTGCGGTTGTTTCCGCTTCTCAGATAAAATTTGCATTGTCTAATAAGATTATCGGAGATGTCACGAATGAACTTTACAGAAAAAGAAAATTATAATTTTAATGACCTTGTTGAGATAGTAAAAATCCTTCGTGCACCCGACGGTTGTCCGTGGGACAGAGAACAGACTCACAAGTCAATCCGCTCAAATTTTATTGAGGAAACCTATGAGGCTGTTGAGGCAATTGATACCGACGACCTTGATTTGCTTAAAGAAGAACTCGGTGATGTTCTTCTGCAGGTCGCTCTGCATGCGGAAATCGAAAGTGAACAGGGAACATTTGATATAAACGATGTTTGTGACGGAATCTGCAAAAAGCTCATTATCCGTCATCCCCATGTTTTCGGTGATGTCAACGCTGACACTACCGAAAAGGTTCTCAAAAACTGGGATGCCATTAAGATGAAAACAAAATCCCAGAAAACTCAGACACAGGCAATTCTCAGCGTGTCAAGGGCACTTCCGTCACTCATGCGCAGTACAAAAATCCAGCAGAAGGCCGCTAAGGTCGGCTTTGACTGGGAAAATGTAAACGGTGCGCTTGATAAGCTTTTTGAAGAATGTGAAGAGCTTAAAGCCGCTGTTGAAAACAATGATGTTGAAAATCAGCGTGAAGAACTCGGTGATGTGCTTTTCTCAGCAGTTAATGTTGCAAGATTTTTGAACATTGACAGCGAACATGCACTCTACGATGCCTGTGACAAATTCACCGACCGTTTTTCGTCTGTTGAAAAGCTTGCAAACGAGCGTGGAATAGATATGAAAACGGCACCGTTATCTGTACTCGATTCCCTTTGGGATGAAGTTAAATTATCTAAGAATTATTAATTGGAGGTTTATTATTATGAACAAAACAGAACTTATTGCTGCAGTTGCCGAGCAGAGCGGACTTTCAAAGAAGGATGCAGAAAAGGCAGTTTCTTCAACAATTGACACAATCATCAATACAGTAGCTGAAGGCGAAAAGATTCAGATCGCAGGTTTCGGCACATTTGAACAGCGTCAGAGAAATGCAAGAACAGGTTGTGACCCAAGAACAGGTAAATCAATCGAAATTCCTGCTTCAAAGGTTCCTGCATTCAAGGCAGGCAAGGGCTTTAAGGATGTAGTAAACAAGTAATCTTGTTTTATATTTCGGGTAATGGTACGCTGTATCATTACCCTTTTTTGTTAAAAATTTTTTATTAAAAATCGGAAGGGTTTATAATATGCGACTTGATAAATATTTAAAAGTATCCCGACTCATCAAACGCAGAACAGTTGCAAATGAGGCGTGTGACGCAGGCAAAATCACAGTTAATGACAAGGTTGCCCGTGCGTCATATGATGTAAAAGTCGGTGATGTAATCGAAATCACACTCGGTTCAAAAAGTGTAAAGGTTAAGGTTACAGAGGTAAAAGAAGTTGTTCGCAAGGAAGATGCGGCAACAATGTATGAGGCGGCAGTCTGATTTTTTACCAAAATTAAAACACAAAATATTACTTTGGATGAAATTAGGTGAGTAGATTATGAATAAGACAATTAATTTAATATTGGCAATATTATCTGTAATTACTTACATTGGGATTATTGTAATGAAGTTTTACACACAGATAAATATACCCAATGGCTCTTTCGTAATAATGACTTTATTGTTCATTATTTCGGTATGCCAATTTTTAAATTCGTTAAAATAATCTACACACGAGGAGAATATGTGTATACCACGACATTCATCAGGTTTACTAGTAGGAATAATTATCAACTTAATAAATATAAATAAATCGTAAGTTGAGGTATTAAACTATGAAATATTGTTGTGTTAAACAATGTGATATAACTGATTGTGGTGCTTGGTTTTACGGCAAAGGGTGTAAAAGGCAATCAGGAGGCGTTCTTCTCTGAATTCCCTCTTCTTGCTATTGCTCATGTTATTGTTGATGGCAATCTGATGCACTATGTTGTTATACATAAAATCTCAAAAAAAGAAGAATAATTTTATTTTTTTCTCCGTATAAATTACTGACAAATAATTTATACGGAGGTTTTTTTATGCAGGAAATGCCAAAGGCTAAGAATCATACGGTTATGCTTGATAACAGGGGGAAGCTTGTTATGACAGGCACGGAGGATGTGTCGGGCTTCAACGAGGAAACGGTGTCGGTAAAAACCTCCTGCGGGTGCCTTGTAATCAAAGGGGAAAATCTGCACATTGATAAGTTAAACCTTGAAACGGGAGATGTTTCAATTGACGGAAAAATTAACGCAATGCAATACCTCGGCAACGGTGCGTCAAAATCCAAACTTTCAAAACTCTTTAAGTAGGTGTAATCTTGGAGCTGACTTTTGCACAGCAGTCAACCGCATTTCTCTGTTCACTTGTATTCGGAGCGGCGGCAGGATTGCTGTATGATATATTTAAAATAATCAGAATGACGCTTTGCAAAGGAAAAGCGTCGGTTTTTGTTACAGACTTTCTTTATGTTTTTATTGTATCACTTAATCTGTTCATTTTTTCCGTTGCATATATGCTGGGATTTTTCAGAGTGTTTGTAACGGTCGGTTCATTTCTCGGTTTTGTTATTTGTCGATTAACCCTCGGCAGACTTTTATCGCTTGTATATTGTTCGATGATTCGTTTTACGGAGAGTGTCTGTGTGAAAATTTCGCAAAAAATTAAAAAAAATCTGAAAAAGCTATTGAAAAACAGCAACAACATATTGTATAATGAGGGTAAGAATAAAGGTATATTTAGAAACGATAATAATAATTCAGCAGAGAAAGCAGATAGTTTTGAAGATGAAAAAAAGCACAAAGAAAGTAAAAGAAAGCACTGCGGCTTCTCGGCAGACAGAAGACGGCGCAATAAAGGAGATAACTCCGAAAAAGCGTAAAAAAGGAAGATATATTCTGATTTATCTCGCAATTATCGGTTTTGTTTTTTATGCCGTAATTACAATTATCAATCAGAATGTTCAGATTGCCGAGAAAAAGGCAGAACTTACGGATTTGCAGCAGCAAATCAGCGTGGTTGAGATTCAGTCGCAGTATCTGAAAAAGGTTCAGAATTACAAGGGTGACGATCTTAAAAAATATATTGAAAAAATAGCTAAGGATGAATTAGGCTATGTCGGTGACGGTGAAAGAATTTTCATTAATGTTGCCGGAGAATAAAAGGGTAGAAATAATTTTAAGGGGTAATAAATTTTTATGGCTATTGAAGTCGGAATGATTCTGGAAGGCAAAGTATCAGGTATTACAAAATTCGGCGCATTTGTTGATTTGCCGGATTCAAAAACCGGTATGGTACATATCTCGGAGGTTGCACCTACCTTCATCAATGAAATCAGTGATTATGTAAAAGTAGGACAAGAAGTAAAGGTTAAGGTGCTTGCTCTTAATGACGGAAAAATCAGTCTGTCAATGAAACAGGTTCTCCCGAAAGAACAGCAACAGCAGAGAAAACGCTCTGACAGACCTCAAAGACAGAATCACAGAAGCAGAGAGCCATACAAGCCTGCTCCGCCCGTAACTTCACCGGGTGATTACGAGTGGCAGAGTTCACGCAGAAATGCTCCTTCTTCGTTTGAGGATATGATGTCAAAATTCAAGCAGACAAGCGAGGATAAGATGTCCGATCTTAAGCGTGGCGGAGAAAGCCGTGGCTACAGCCGCAGAGGCAACGGCAACGGCAGAAAATAAAAAATTATATAAGGGAGGCAGATTTTATGAAAATCACCTACACAGCAAGAAAAGTCAACCTCAGAGATAACTTTAAGGAAAGATGCGAGAAAAAGCTTTCAAAGTTTAATCGTATTTTCTCGGAGGATGCTTCTGTCAATGTAGTTGTCACCCTCGAAAAGAACCGTCAGACTGTTGAAATTACAATCCGTGACAACGGTATGATTTATCGTGCCGAAAGCACAATGCCCGAAATGAATGACGCTCTTGACAAGGTTTGCGACATTCTTATGCGTCAGATTCGTAAGAATAAAACGAGGCTTGAAAAGAAAATTAAATCCGCCGGTATTGAAGATTTAATCACGGAAGCAGCTCAGACTGATGAACCGGAGGACGATGAATACAGCGTAGTTCGTAAAAAACATGTTCTTGTAAAGCCGATTTCGGTTGATGAAGCTATTCTTGAAATGAATATGGTAAACCATAACTTCTTTATGTTTATCAATTCCGAGACAGATGAAATCAATGTTGTTTACAAGCGTGCAGACGGCAACTATGGTGTGCTCGAGCCGACAACCGATTAATTTTTTAAAAGCAAGGGGTATCGGTTATTCCGATACCCTGTTTTTTTGTCTTTCAGTCTTAATAGAATTTGTGTATCAATAAAACAGGAGATAAATATGACTATGAAATTTTCCGCTCCATGCATTTTCGGTCTTGAAGGTCTTTGTGCAAATGAGCTGAGATATCTCGGTGTTGAAAATGTCAATGCCGAAAACGGCAGAGTTACCTTTACAGGCGATTGGTCAACACTTGCACTTGCAAATATAAATTCCCGTTATGCGGAGCGAATACTCATTCTTCTTGCGGAATTTGAGGTTCATACCTTTGACGATTTGTTTGAGGGCGTAAAGGCTATCCCGTGGGAAGATTATATCGGAATTTCCGAGGCTTTTCCCGTAAAGGGAAGATGTCTTGATTCCGATCTTATGAGCGTTCCCGATTGTCAGAAAATCGTTAAAAAGGCAGTCGCAGACCGCCTTTCACAAAAATATATGCTCCCGTGGTTTGATGAAACAGGTGCTCCGCATCAGATTCAGTTTCTCATTCTTCGCAACAAGGTCAGTATTATGCTTGACACTTCGGGCGCAGGACTTCACAAGCGTGGATATCGTGCCGATTCAAATGATGCTCCTATAAAAGAAACACTTGCCGCCGCTATGGTTGACCTTTCAAGAGTAAGGGCAAACCACTTTGTAACCGATCCTATGTGCGGCAGCGGCACAATTCTCATTGAGGCGGCTATGAAAGCACTTAACATTGCCCCGGGACTTAACCGTTATTTTGCCTGTGAACATTGGAATTGTGTTCCGAAAGATGTTTTTGAAACAGCAAGAGAAAATGCAAGACAGAAAATAAGACACGACGCAACATTCAGGGCAACAGGTTACGATATAGATGATTCAGCCCTTGCAATCGCAAAGAAAAACGCAGAAATTGCAGGAGTTGCCGACAGAATAACATTTGCAAACCGTGATATTAAAGATTTTGAACTTGAGGACGGTTTTCAGACAATCATCACAAATCCGCCATATGGTGAACGATTACTTGATGTAAAATCAGCTGAAAAGCTGTATGCAGTTATGGGTGAACATTTTAAAAGAATGAAGGGTAAAAGCTACACCGTTATAAGCCCCGATGACGATTTTGAAAAAATCTTCGGCAGAAAGGCTGACAAACGCCGCAAACTTTATAACGGAACGCTGAAATGCGAACTTTATATGTATTTTAAATAATTTTCATTACATTTTAACGGCATAAAAAACAGTTGATTTTCTTTCATATTTATAGTATGATAGAAAGCGATGACAAAATTTAAGGAGGTATCACAGTTGGACGAGAATAAAGAAATTCTTACTTCTGAAAATGAGGCAGAGAATACCAACACAGATACAACAGCAGAAACAACAGAAAATACAACATTCGTTGCAGATGAGCCCACAGAAAGCGAAGAAATGTCTTTTGCTGAAACAGAACCTGCAAACGAAAACGGCGTGATTGTTCCGCAGCCAAAGAAAAAGAGTATTATTCAGCTTCCTATAATTATAGGTATCGTAATTGTTGCGGTTGCGGCAGCTACTCTTTTCGTAATCAAAGGATTTTTTGATACAAGCATTGTAGGAACATGGATTGAATCTGTTGATGTAACAGGCAATTCAGCATCATCCGACGAGGCGTCAAAGGTTGATGTTTACTACACATTTAACGGTGACAATACTCTCAATTACAGAATCGGTTCAATGGTTTGGAACGGTACATACACGGTTTCAACAGATGATTCGGGTAATCAGACACTTGCCATGACTCTTAACGGCAATGAAACAAGCTGTAACTACGCTGTTTCGGGTAATATGTTCTCTGGCAGAACTCTTGAGCTTTCAACTTCAACTGCTGCCAACAAGGTGAAACTCAAGTCAGGTTCAGAGGTTAAGCCTGAATTGAAGGTCGATAAGGACTTCAAGGCTGACAAGAAAATCACAGGTTCATGGACTTATGATAACGGTTACGCTAAGATGACATACAAGTTCAATGATGACGGTACTGTTGAAATCAACCAGTCAGACGCACTCAATGTTGACGGTACTTACTTAATCAAGAACGGCACAATCATCATCAAGTACTATTACACAGATGAAGTTGAAATGGATGTTGCTTATTCCGTAGAGAGCAACGGACTCAAGCTCAATGACATTCTCTATACAAAGGATGACGATTCGGCAAAAACTACAGCAGCAGTAACCGAGGCGGCTACGGAAACAGCTACAACTTCAGCAAAGTAAATCTTTTGAACTTTTAATGCAGGGCAACGGCAGATTATCTGCTGTTGCCTTTTTAAAAATACAATTATATGAGGAGGATTAATATGACACCGCAGGAAGAATTTATTGAAATCTACAACAAATATATCACAAGACAGGGTGCTGACGAGCTTCTTGAATGGCTCAAAAGAACCGATTTTTTTACCGCCCCTGCAAGTTCAAAATATCATTGTGCCTGTGAAAACGGTCTTGTAATGCACTCCGTTAGCGTGTTCAATACAATGATGGAAAAGCACTATGATGAAGAAACCGACAATATTGAAAGTTTTGCAATCTGCGGACTTCTTCACGATTTGTGCAAGGCTCAGTTCTACAAGGTTTCAAGCAGAAATGTTAAGAATGAAAAAACAGGTCAGTGGGAAAAAGTTCCGTATTATGCAATTGAAGATCAGTTTCCCTACGGTCACGGTGAAAAGTCTGTTTTTCTCATTGAACGCAAAATGCACCTTAAAATTGATGAGGCTATGGCAATTCGTTGGCATATGGGTGAATTTGGTGACAAAAACAGCAACACAATCAGTCAGGCATATGACAAGTATCCGCTTGCCGTAAAGCTTCACCTTGCAGACCTTGAATCAACCTTCCTCCGTGAAAAAGGAACTTCACAGGTTAATAACAGGTAATATTTTAAACACAGGTGCAGATACTTATTTTACCGATAAATTTATGATATGGGGAAACCAAAATGGATTTTATAACAGCTCAGAATCGTGCCCAAGAGCTTACAAAACAGCTTGAATACCACAACAACCTTTACTACAATCAGGATGAACCGGAAATTTCCGACTACGATTACGATATGCTCATGCGTGAACTTGAGAATATTGAAAAGGAATTTCCGTCACTCAAATCTCCTATGTCACCGACAAACCGTGTCGGCGGTAATGCAGGAGAAAAGTTTTCTCCCGTTACTCATGAGGTTGTAATGGAAAGCCTTCACGATAGTTTTTCACACGAAGAGCTTCGTGAATTTGACGCAAGAGTGCGAGAAACCGTGCCGAATGTACGCTATGTTGTTGAACCTAAATTTGACGGTCTTTCCGTATCGTGCGAATATGAAAACGGTGTTTTTGTAAGAGGTTCAACCCGTGGCGACGGCTCTGTAGGTGAAGATGTAACCGAAAATCTTATGACAATTAAGAGTCTGCCAAAGCGTATTCCGAATGCACCCGAATATCTCGAGGTTCGTGGTGAGGTGTATATGTCGTTCAATTCGTTTGACGCACTCACTCGCAGACAGGAAGAAAACGAGGAAAAAACCTTTAAAAATCCACGAAATGCCGCCGCAGGCTCACTTCGTCAGAAAAATGCAAAAATAACCGCTCAGAGAAGTCTTGATATATTCGTGTTCAATATCCAGCAAATCAGAGGGATGACGATTGAAAGCCATATTCAGGGGCTTGACTATCTTACGGAACTTGGCTTTCCGACTGCATTTTACAGCGTTTACGATAATGTTGACGAGGTGATTGAGGAAATTGAGCGCATAGGAAATATGCGTGGAGAGCTTGATTATGCAATTGACGGCGCTGTTGTCAAGGTTGACAGCTTTGCAAGCCGCCGACTTCTCGGCAGTACCGCAAAATATCCTAAATGGGCGGAGGCATATAAGTATCCTCCCGAGGAGAAGCCTACTAAACTCCTAAATATCGAAATCAATGTCGGCAGAACGGGTGTGCTTACTCCTGTAGGCAACTTTGAACCTGTACTTCTTGCAGGAACAACAGTAAGCCGTGCCACACTCCACAATAAAGATTTTATAGATGAAAAAGGTATTTGCGTAGGAGATACGGTTATAATCAGAAAAGCAGGCGAGATTATTCCCGAAGTTCTGTCAGTTAAGGAACACGCTGAAAATGCCGTGCCGTTTGAATTTCCGTCAGTATGCCCGTCATGTGGTAATCCCGTTACACACGATGAGGGAGAGGCGGCAATCCGTTGTACAAACACAGACTGTCCCGCTCAGCTGACAAGACATCTTATTCACTTTGTAAGCCGTGACGCAATGGATATTGACGGACTCGGTCCTGCAATTCTTGAACAGCTTTCAGATGAAGGACTTGTAAAATCTCCTGCCGACCTCTACAGACTTAAAGCTGAAGATATTTCAAGCCTTGAACGCAAGGCTGAAAAATCTGCTCAGAATCTTATTTCTTCAATAGAAAAATCAAAAGAAAACGAACTTTTCAGACTTGTTTTTGCACTCGGAATCCGTAACATAGGTTTTAAAGCCGCAAAGATAATCTGCGAAAATTTTGCAACAATTGACGATATTATGAACGCAAAGGCCGAGGACTTTGAAAAAATAGATGGTTTCGGTGCTGTTATGGCAGAAAGCCTTGAAAATTATTTTTCACTTGACGGTACAAAGGAGCTTATTGCAGACCTTAAATCACTCGGTCTGAGAATGAAACCCTCTCAGCCGAAAAACACGGGCGGTCTTTTTGAAGGCAAAACCTTTGTCCTCACAGGCACACTTCCCACAATGACAAGAAGTGAAGCCTCAAAACTCATTGAACAGAACGGCGGAAAAACAAGTTCATCAGTTTCAAAAAAGACTTCATATGTCTTGGCAGGCGAAGATGCCGGCAGTAAACTAACCAAAGCCCAAACCTTAGGCGTTGCAATAATTTCCGAAGAAGAATTAAAAGAAATGCTGTCAATGGAATAGTTACAATAAATACTTGACACTGTTTATGTTGTTATATAATTATAACGAAAGGGGTACTTAAAATGAAAAAATATTTGATTTTAGCTGTCGTAACTTTACTTGCTGTTTTGTTATCTGCTTGTAGCGGAAATGTAAAAAGTAATGATACTTCTGCTGAAAATACAACTACTCAGGTTTCAACCTCGGTTAATGAAACAGTTCAGACAACAAATGCTGAATTGCCGAAAATTTATAATCCGACAAATGTAGAAATCCGTGATAATGAAGATGAAAACAAAGTTATTATTGAGTCATCTCAAATCGAGTATGTGTGTTTGCTTGATGATATTAACGGTATGGTGTTAAATATGAAACTTACAGCTGACGGAACTGATAAGTTTGCAGACTACACTAAAAATAATATTGGTTCTGCTGTTCGGTTTGTTATTAACGGAAAGACGGTTTCAAACCCGTATATAAATGTTGAAATTACTGACGGCAATATTAATTTTACAGGTGATTACACTAACGAAGAATATGCTGCTATCTTTAGTGAAATAAAAAGCAAATAAAACAATTTTCAATCCTCCGATTTATGTCGGGGGATTTTTTTTGCCCTTTTGACATATGACTGTGCTTGTCTGCATAGTATTTATTGTACAAACTCTTTTGGGAGGAATTTAAAATATGCTTGCTGAACAAAACGAAAAGAGATTTACGGCGGCACTCAACTGCCTTTGCAAGAATATTTCACGCAGACTTTTACCTCTTGCGCCTAAATTGGCAAACTCGGTTCAGGAAATCAGATTACGACTTTCCCGACCGCTTGCACTTGTCTGTCCCGACAATACATACTACCTAACGCAAAACGGCGGACTTAGCAATACAATCCTTGACGGTGCAATGCTTGTTGTCTCAAAAGCAGATATTGTCGATACTTTCAACAACATTTGCAACTACTCCGTGTATAACAGACAGAACGAAATTGTAAACGGCTTTGTCACAATGTACGGCGGTCACAGGGCAGGAATCTGCGGAACAGCGGTCGTAAACAACGGAAAAATTGTGAATATCCGTGACATAACCTCAATCAATGTCCGCATAGCAAGGGAGCATAAGGGTTGTGCGGATTCTCTTTATAATAAGATAATTGCCGTTTCGGGAGGTGTTCTCATATGCGGAGCACCTTGCAGCGGAAAAACAACCGTACTTCGTGACCTTGCAAGACTTCTGTCAACCAAGGGCAAGAAGAATGTTGCTCTGATTGATGAAAGAGGAGAGCTTGCAGGCACGGCATCGGGTAAATTTCAGAATGATATCGGAATGTGCGATGTCTATGATTCATACAACAAGAGCGAGGCAATGCTTCACGCAATCCGCAGTATGGCTCCCGAAATTGTTATCTGCGATGAAATCGGCTCAAAAGAAGATATCTATGCTGTAGAAAAGTCGGTCAACTGCGGAGTTCGGATAATTTCATCAACGCATTGTGCAAATGAATACGAACTGAAACAGAAAGCAAACATGGTTTCTCTCATGAAAACAGGGGCATTTCAAACGCTTGTGTTTCTGTCAAATAGAACCCACGCAGGTGAAATTGTAAAAATATCGCAGGTAGGTGACAACTTTGCCGTTTAAACTCATAGGATGCTTGCTTGTTGTCTGCACGGGTACAATGATAGGTTTTGTTTTGTCGGGTAGGTTATACAAACGCAGAGATTTTCTGAAATCATTCACGGAATTTATATCATTGCTTGCAACAAATCTTCGCTACAGCGGTGATGATATCTTTACTCTGGTTAATTCCTGTGCAGAAAATTCAAGCCTTGATCTATTGCTTTTTTCAGAATGTGACAGACCTTTTGACGAATTGTGGCTTGAAAGGGTAAAACGATTATCTTCTGAAATACCGCTTTCAAAATCCGACATTTCAATGCTGAACGATTTCGGAGGTCAGCTCGGAAAAACCGATACGGAGGGGCAGTTAAAACATCTTGAACTCTACGAGGTGTCATTTTCAAAGCAGCTTTCATCAGCCCTTGATGCCATAACAAAAAAATCAAAGCTATATAAAACAATGGGATTTTTTGCAGGAAGTGCAATCGCCCTTATGATGATTTAGAGGTAGTAATGGATGTTGAGCTTATTTTCAAAATTGCCGCTGTCGGCATAATTGTTGCGGTTCTTACCCAACTTCTCATACGAAGCGGTCGAGAGGAGCAGGCAATGCTGACCTCGCTTGCCGGACTTATAGTTGTGTTGACGCTGATAATAACGCAAATCAGCACTCTGTTCAACACAATAAAACAGCTTTTCGGTTTTTAATATGAATATTCTGTCAATTTCCGTGCTTGCCGTTGTGACCGTAATAATCTGCGTAATGCTCAAACCGAAAAATGCGGAAATTTCCGTAATGCTCGGTATAAGCTGTTCCGTTATTATTTTAATCGGCGTGCTTACTCAGGTTTCGGCTATCGTTACAACAATCAATCAAATCATAGCGTCATCGGGAATAAGCATTGACTACATAGTAATTCTGCTGAAATCAATCGGAATATGCCTTGTCACCGAGTTCGCTGTGAATACCTGCAAGGATTCGGGCAGTCAGTCGCTTGCGTCAAATGTTTCGCTTGCCGGAAAAATTATGGTCACGGTAACGGCACTTCCGCTTTATTCGGATATTTTAAAAACCGTGTTGTCACTTGCAGGCAATTGAGGTGAAGAAGTGAAAAAAAGTGTTGTAATAATTACTGTCGTGTTTGTGCTTATCGCCCTTTCATGTGTCTGTGCAAACGCTGAAGAAGGTGAAATGATTTATGATATGTCAAATGTTTTTGATTCGTTGTCCGACGATATAAAGCAAAGCCTTCAGAATATGGGCGTTGATTTGGGGGATTTTTCAAAGCTTGCCAACCTGTCTTTTGAAAATGTAATGGGCGAAATCCTCTCGCTTGCACTCGGCAACATTTCTTCACCGCTCAAAGGTCTTGTCAATATAACCGCCCTGCTTTTGCTCTGTTCCGTAATCAGCGCCTACAACGGTTCGCTGTCCTGTGATATTTCAAACTCGCTGAATATAACCGCAACGCTTTGCATAACCTGTGCCGCAGTAGTCCCGGCTGTCGGAGTCATCGCATCAACGGGTTCGGTAATCTGCACCGCATCAAATATAATGCTCGCCTATGTTCCTGTTATGGCTGTAATTATGGCAAGCTCGGGTTCTGTGGCAGGTTCGGTATCATACTATGCCGTTATGATAGGGGCAGGGGAGGGTGTGTCACAGCTTTCATCAAAAATAATCGTTCCTCTGCTCAATATGTTCCTCGGTCTGTCCATAACATCATCCGTATCGCCGTCCGTAAATCTCAGCGGTTTTATGTCAATGATTTCAAAGAGTGTAAAGTGGCTTTTGGGCTTTGCTATGACAATCTTCACAGCCGTGCTGACATTCAGACAGCTTATAAGCGTTTCGGTTGACAATGTTTCAACCCGTGCTGTAAGGTTTACCCTCAATTCATTTATTCCGATAGTCGGTTCGGCACTTTCGGATGCCTACAAGGTAGTTCAGGGCAGTATCGGACTTTTGAAATCGGGAATAGGAATAATAGTGATTCTGTCCGTTACAATTGTGTTTATGCCTGTGATTTTGCAGGGAGTAATGTGGATGTTCACCCTTTGGATCGGCAAATCAACGGCAGAGGTTCTCAATCTAAACGGTCCGGCAAAACTGCTTGAAAACATATCGTCTGTGTTTTCAACTCTCATAGCCGTTTTGCTGTGCATTATGTCAATTTACATTCTTTCAACGGCGGCGGTAATTATGCTTGGCGGAGGTTCATCATGAGCGGACTTTTTACGGTTGTTGTTGTAATGTGTGCGTCTGCGTTAATATGCTCACTTGTTCAGACCTTTGTTACAGACGGCAGTACAAAGAAAATCATCAGCCTTGTTTTAGGCGCTTTTATTATCTGCTGTATGGTTGTTCCCGTAAAAAATGCCGTATCGTCATTTAATACCGATATTGAGGAAAAGCAAAATTCTATTAAAGAAATATCAACTGATGATGAGGCATACAGCAATGTCGTTATAAAGCAGACGGAGATAAATCTTGAAACTGCATTAAAAAATATTCTTTTACAGAATAATATTACAATCAAATCGTGTGACATAATTTTGAGCAGAGTTGAAAACAACGGCATAATCATAGCGTCAATCAGCATATATATAGACAAAGAATTTGTTCGGTACACAAATCTTGTATCATCAATTGTTTATGACAATTTCGGAATTACACCAAACATTATGGCGGAGTGAATTATGGAAGACAAAACAAGTTCAAAGCTGAAATCAATGCTCGACAGTAAAAAAATAAGAAATATCATAATCGTTGTCGGTCTTATCGGCATAGGTTTAATATTTCTTTCAAACTGGGTTGATTTCGGTTCTTTGACATCAGGAAAAGGAGATGAAGCATTTTCCGTAAAAACATACAGCACAAAAATAGAAAATGATTTGCAGACGGTGATTTCAAAAATTGAGGGAGCAGGCAAGACGGAAGTTTTGCTCACAATGGAAAATTCCGTTGAATATGTTTATCTTGACAACAGCACCACCAAAACAAAGGAAATTGAACCTTTGATAAGAGGAGTGCTTGTAGTGTGTGAAGGCGGTGATGATCCTGTTGTGGTTGAGCGTGTCACCGATGCAGTCACTAAAGCGCTTGATATTTCAACAGCAAAAGTATGTATTACAAAATTATCAGAATAAAGGTCGGGAGTAATATGAAATCTAAGAAAAAATATATCGTTTTTGCATCACTTGTGCTTGCACTTTCAGCGGCTGTGTACATAAACTGGCAGCTTTCGGGGGCAAAAACTCCCAAAAGTGCCAAAGAACTCGGAGCGGCATCATATGTCAGTGCAACCGCTTCGGCGTCGGATGATGAGGTACAGCAGACGGCGGCACTTTCAAACGAGAGCAAAAGCTATTTTTCAGCCGAAAGGACAAAGCGGCAGGCAACTCAGGATAAAATAATTGATGATGCAAAAGAAATTTTCAATCTTGAAAGCTCGTCTGATGCCGACAAAAGCGAGGCTGAAAAGAATGTTGAAGAGCTTCTAAAAACCTTTACAATTCAGGACAGCATTGAAAGTATTGTCAAAGCCAAAGGATTTTCAGAATGCCTTTGCTATATAAGCGATCAAGGTGTGTCGGTAATTGTTCCGAAATCTCAGCTTGACGATACATCTGTTCTGATTATTGACGATGCCGTGGTTACTCATTATGAGGTTGATTATGACGATATATCGGTAATAGGGGCATAAAATTAGCAGAGGGCATAGTGTCCTCTGCTTTTTTTATGCATAAAAATATTCCTATGTTCACAAAGAATACTGCGCAATAGGCTGAAATTTTTCCGGAAACTTGTCAATCGATTTAAACGGATATATAATTAGAATTATAACAATTAGAATTAAAACTATTAAAGAGAGGGTTGTGTATGAAAGAGTCAATTCACTATCTGCTGATGTCTGACCATATGCTTGTGCAAAAGGCACTTCTCGGCAGTATCAAAGAATCGGGACTTACATTGGGTCAGCCGAAAATACTCGATTACCTAAAAGACCATAACGGCTGTGTACAAAAGGATATTGCGGCAGGCTGTCACATTGAGCCTGCGTCCATAACCGTGATTTTGCGTGGTATGGAAACCAAAGGCTATATCGCAAGGAAATCTCTTGGCGGCGACAGAAGGTCACTCTATGTTTTTCTCACCGATAAGGGAAAAGAGTATGTCCGATATCTCAATGAAAAATTTGACAGCGTAGAAAGTATTGCAACAGACGGCTTTTCAGAAGAAGAAACGGAAGTGTTCCAAAGTCTGCTTGCAAAAGTGTATGAAAATATGACAAAGCATTTTGAAAAGGAAGTTATGTAATGAATTTAAAAAATATGAAAATCAGATTGCCGATGTATTTTATCGGTCTTTTTATAATGACAATCGGAATTGCACTTTCGGTAAAATCAAATCTCGGTGTATCTCCCGTAAGCTCAATCCCATACACAATGACCTGCATATGGGGCATAGAAATGGGCAAGGCAACAATCATATTCCACATTGTTCTTGTGTTCATTCAGTTTTTGTTACTTCGCAAAAACTTTAAATTAATAACCCTTTTGCAGATTCCCGTAGGCGTTATCTTCGGCTATTTTACAACATTCTGCAACTACCTTGCATCATTCTTTCCGACACCCGATAATCTTATTGTCAGAATCTTAATGGTGCTTGCAAGCTCCGTTATTGTCGCAGTCGGAATTTTTCTGTATCTTCCTGCCGATGTTATTCCGCTCGCAGGCGAGGGTGTAATGTCTGCTGTTTCACAGGTTACAAAAATCGAATTTTCAAAGATAAAAATGGGTTTTGATATCACTATGGTGGTAGTGTCGGCAGCGGCTTGTCTGATTATGATTCACAGCCTTGGCAGTGTTGGTGCAGGAACAGTAATTGCGGCATTTCTTGTCGGATTTATTCTCGGCATTATCAACAAAGCTTTCGGAAAATACAGAGATAAACTTCTTAAAAAGACTCCGTCCGTTCAGGTTGATGAAAAAACTGATGATGAGCAGAATCCTACATATGTAATCACCGTGTCAAGGGAATACGGCAGCGGCGGCAGACAGATTGCAAAGGCACTTGCCGAAAGTCTTGGGTTTAAGTATTACGATAACGAGCTGATAAAACTTGTTGTTGAGAAGAGCGGCTATTCTCCTGATTTTATTGAAAAGAATGAACAGACAATTAAAAATCCTTTACTTCACGATTTCTTTGCGTGGTACGGCGGACCGCTTGATACCGCAAATATGCCGAATGTCGAAAGCCTTTTTAACCGTGAAAAAAATGTAATAAAAACCATTTCACAGAATGAATCCTGCGTAATAGTCGGCAGACTTGCAAACGAGATTCTCAAAAACAAAAAGCATACATTCAATGTATTTGTATCAGCCGATGAAAATACCGAGGCAGAGAGAATTTCCGAAAGGGATAATCTTTCCGTAAACGATGCTCTTAAAAAGGTCAGAAAGGTAAACCGTGAAAGAGCCGACCATTGCAAATACTTTACATCTTCCGAATGGGGCAATGCAGATAACTACGATTTGTGCATAAAGTCCGATACATTCGGCTGTGATGAGAGCACTAAAATTATTGAAGAGTTATTCAGAAAGAAATTTCCGAAATTCAAATGATTTGTCACAGATATCTTTGTCAATTCTTATTTACATTCAATTTCAGTTATGGTATAATCTTGATGATAATAACTACCTTTATTAAATTAATTTAACGAAAAGTTGGGCTTAATATGGATAATGAAATGAACAATGTAACTAATGATATTGAAGTTAATGATATTTTTGAGGAAGAGGTTAATCTTACAAGAAGTGAGTCGAGAGAGCAGGCTTTTATGCTTTTGTTTTCAAAGTCTTTTGACGATGAGCCTCTTGAAGAAACAATAGATGATAATTCGGAAATGTTTGTAGGCGGTGTTTGCGCATATGCTCAGGCTGTAGTTTCCGGCATTGAGGACAAGCGTGAGGAGATTGACGAAATCATTTCAAGCCACCTGAAAAAGGGCTGGACTCTTTCAAGAATTTCAAAGCCGTCGCTTGCTATTCTTCGCCTTGCAATCTATGAGATGAAGTATCTCGACAATGTTCCGCAGAGCGTTTCAATCAACGAGGCTGTTGAACTTGCCAAGAAATATACAATCGACGAGAGCAAATTTGTAAACGGTATTCTCGGTACATATTCCCGTGAATTTTCGGGAAAGTCGGAGAAGTGATATGAGCCTTTTTCTCGGAATTGACACTTCAAATTACACAACATCAACCGCCCTTTATGACAGCAAAACGGGCGAAATGGTTCAGCAGAAAAAACTTCTTCCCGTAAAAGAAGGTCAGCTCGGACTTCGTCAGAGTGACGCTGTGTTTCACCACACAGCACAGCTGCACACGCTTATTGAAGAACTTTTGAAAGATGTTGATACAAGCAAAATAGCCGCAATTGCGGCTTCAAGCCGTCCAAGACCTGTTGACGGCTCATATATGCCGTGTTTCACCGTTGGAGAGAACACGGCAAAAATTTTATCTTCCGCAATGAAAATCCCTCTTTACACATTTTCACATCAGGAGGGACATATCTCGGCGGCATTGTTCGGCTCGCAGAGAACAGATTTGTTTAATAAGCAGTTTATCGCTTTCCATGTCAGCGGAGGTACAACCGAGGCAATATTTGCCAAAGGATTCGGTACGGGCTTTTCCGTTGAACTTGCGGCACACACACTCGATCTCAATGCAGGACAGGCGATTGACCGCACTGGGCTTATGCTCGGTTTAAAATTTCCGTGCGGTCCTCAGCTTGAACAGCTTGCCCTTAAAAATACAGAAAAAATCAAGGTGAAACCAACTCTCAAAGGCTGTGATTGTTGTCTCAGCGGAGTTGAAAATCTTTCAAAAAAGCTGATTGACGAAGGCAAATCTCCCGAATATGTTTCGGCATTCTGTCTTAAATATATTGAACAGACCTTGTCTGAAATGACCAAGCGACTGCTTGAAAAATACGGAGAAATCCCATTGCTCTTTGCAGGCGGAGTAATGTCAAATCAAATAATAAAAAATTCTTTTGAAGAAAAATACAATGCAATATTCGCACCGCCGCAGTTTTCGGCAGATAACTCGGCAGGAATTGCATATTTAGGATACAGGAAGTATAACGATGTACACACCCGAGTTTAGCAAACCACGAGTTTTAAGTGTTTCACAACTGAATTTCTATATAAAGTCAATTATTGAAAATGACGCAAGGCTGAATTTTGTCTTTGTTACGGGTGAAATTTCAAACCTTACTGACCACTACAGAAGCGGACACATCTATCTTTCAATTAAAGATGAAAAATCCGTTATAAGAGCCGTAATGTTTGCCGGCAATGCCCGTAATTTAAAGTTCAGACCGACCGACGGAATGAAAGTAATCTGCCGTGGCAGAGTTGCAGTCTATGAACCCACAGGTCAGTATCAGCTTTATATTGAAGATATGCAGCCCGACGGCATAGGTGCGCTTTCGCTTGCATATGAACAACTTAAAAAGTCGCTTGCCGAAAAAGGACTTTTTTCTCCCGAACATAAGAAGAAAATTCCGCCGTTTCCGAATTCAATCGGTGTAATTACTTCTCCCACAGGTGCGGCAGTTCAGGATATCCGCAACATTCTTTCAAGAAGATTTCCGTCTGCCGACATAATTATGTGTCCCGTACTTGTTCAGGGCGAGAATGCTCCCTCCCAACTTATTGACGCCGTACAGAAACTTGATAAATACAACGCCTGTGATGTTATCATAATTGGCAGGGGCGGCGGTTCAATTGAAGATTTGTGGGCATTCAATGATGAAAACCTTGCTTATGCAATCTACAACTGTAAAATTCCCGTAATTTCCGCTGTCGGTCATGAAACCGATTTTACAATCTGTGACTTTGTATCCGATCTCAGAGCGCCGACTCCGTCTGCGGCGGCAGAACTTGCAGTTCCCGATACTGCGGAGCTTGTTGATTACTATAAATCTCAAAAGCAGTATGTTTCGTCAATGGCAACATTGAAATTAAGGCAGGAATATAATGCTCTTACAGAATTAAAAGCAAGACTGTCCGTTGTATCACCACAACAGAGAATTTTTGAATATGAAAAATCTCTTGAACTTTGCAAAACGAAAATACAGCATTTTGTTCAGGAAACAATAAATAAAAAGGCTGCCGACATCACAAAGACAGCCGCAAAACTTGAAGGACTCAACCCCGTTAAAATTCTTTCAAGAGGTTATTCGATTGCCGAAAAAGACGGTAAGGCGGTAAATTCCGCAAAAATGCTGAAAAGCGGAGATGAATTTACACTCCGTTTTTCAGACGGTGAAATAAAGGCAAAAGCAACAGGTGAGTAAAATGGCATTTACACATTTACATCTTCATACAGAATACAGTCTGCTTGACGGTGCCTGCCGTCTGAGCAGACTTGCAAAAGCCGCAAAAGAAAAAGGAATGACTGCACTCGCAATCACCGACCACGGTGTAATGTACGGTGCAGTCGATTTTTATAAGGAATGCAAAAAACAGGGTATAAAGCCGATAATCGGCTGTGAAGTGTATGTTGCACCGCAAAGCCGTTTTGACAAGACCACATCCTACGGAAAATACTATCATATGGTTCTGCTCTGCAAAAATCATACAGGCTATCAGAATCTTATCAAGCTTGTGTCAAAGGGCTTTACGGAGGGATTCTATACAAAGCCGAGAATTGATGATGAACTCCTTGCCGAGTATCATGAGGGCTTAGTCTGCCTCTCTGCCTGTCTGGCGGGTGAAATTCCTCAAAAGCTCCTTGACGGTGATTATGCCGGTGCAAAGTCAAAGGCAGAATTTTACCGTGATATATTCGGGAGCGAGAACTTTTTTATAGAGCTTCAAGACCACGGAATTGAGGAACAGAAAAGGATAATTCCAAGCCTTATAAAAATTGCCCGTGAAATCGGTGTTGACATTGTTGCAACAAACGATTGTCACTATATCGAAAAACAGGACAGCACGGTTCACAATATTCTTCTCTGTATTCAGACCAACCGAACAGTCAATGACAGCGACAGAATGGAGTTCAAAACTTCGGAATTTTATCTTAAAACAGAAGATGAAATGCGTGAGGTGTTTGCAAGTTACCCCGAAGCAATCGACAATACACAGAAAATTGCCGATATGTGCAATGTGGATTTTGAATTCGGTGTACGCAAGCTTCCGAGATTTGATGTTCCTAATAACGAAGATCATCTGCATTATTTCAGAAGAAAATGCTATGAGGGGCTTTATAAACACTATGGTGAGAATCCCGACAAAGCTCTGATTGACCGACTTGAATATGAAATCAACACGGTGTCGCAAATGGGTTTTGTAGATTACTACCTCATTGTAAATGACTTTGTAAGCTACGCAAAATCATGTCAAATTCCTGTCGGACCCGGCAGAGGTTCGGGTGCAGGCTCACTTTGTGCCTACTGCATAGGCATAACCGCAATCGATCCGATAAAGTACAATCTTCTTTTTGAAAGATTTCTCAATCCCGAAAGAGTCAGTATGCCCGATTTTGATGTCGATTTTTGTAAGGAACGCAGGGGAGAGGTTATCGACTATGTTGTGCGTAAATACGGCGAAGATCATGTTGCACAGATAATTTCATTTGGCACTATGGCGGCAAGAGGTGCAATCCGAGATGTCGGAAGGGTGCTTGAAATTCCGTATGCTACAGTAGATTCTGTTGCAAAGCTTGTTCCTATGGAGCATGATATGACAATCGAGGAAGCGCTGAAACTGAGTCCTGATCTGAGAAGTCGCTGCAATAACGATCCGCAGATAAAAAAACTGCTTGATGTTGCAATGAGTATTGAGGGAATGCCCCGCCACGCAACAATGCACGCCGCAGGTGTTGTAATCACCGACAAGCCCGTCAGCGACTATGTTCCGCTGTCAAAAAATGACGATAATGTTGTAACACAGTTTACCATGACGGCGCTTGAAGAACTCGGTCTTTTAAAAATGGACTTCCTCGGGCTCAGAAACTTAACCGTAATCAATGATGCAGAAAAGCAGATAAAACATAAAAATCCCGACTATAATCCCGATATGGTCGATGAAAACGATAAAAAAGTTTTTGAAATGTTTTCAAAAGGGTACACGGAGGGTGTGTTTCAGTTTGAAAGCCAAGGAATGAAAAATGTTCTCACTCAGCTAAAACCGGAGCGAATTGAGGATCTTATAGCTGTTACGGCTCTCTATCGTCCCGGACCTATGGACAGCATTCCCGCTTATATTGACTGTCGTCACAATCCGTCGCATATTCGTTACAAACATCCGCTTTTAAAGGAAATTCTCGGAGTTACAAGCGGTTGCATAATTTATCAGGAACAGGTTATGCAGATTTTCAGAACGCTTGCAGGCTACAGTCTCGGCAGAGCAGACATAGTGCGCCGTGCAATGAGCAAGAAAAAACTTGCCGTAATGGAGTCGGAGCGTGAAATATTCATTCACGGTCTTACTGATGAAGACGGAAATATCATAGTTGAAGGATGCATTCGCCGTGGCGTTGATGAAAAAACGGCAATTTCCGTTTATGATGAAATGGAAAGCTTTGCACACTACGCTTTCAACAAATCCCATGCGGCGGCATATGCCAACATTTCCTACAAAACTGCATGGCTCAAATGCCACTATCCCCGTGAATATATGGCGGCTCTGCTTTCAAGTGTTCTTGATAATCAAAATAAACTTGCGTCATATATTACTGAGTGCAAACGGCTCGGAATCCGTGTATTACCGCCTAATGTCAACGAAAGCAATCTTCATTTTACAGTCAGCGGAAACGATATCCGTTACGGACTTCTTGCCGTTAAAAATCTCGGCAGAAATTTCATAGATGAAATCATCTCGGAGCGCATAAACAATCCTTATGAAGATTTCTTTGATTTCTGCAAAAGGCTCTACGGCAGAAATATGAACAGCAGAGCAATTGAAAGTCTGATAAAATGCGGTGCATTTGACGGACTCGGAGCAAATCGCAGACAATTGCTCGCAATCAGTAAAACCGTTCTTGATGATGTTGAGTATGAAAGCAGAAGAAATGCGGGCGGTCAGATGTCGTTTTTTGATGACGCAGAGGTTGATGCTCAATCATCAAAGCCCAAAATTCCCGATTTGCCCGAATTTCCCGTTTCTGAACTTTTGCATATGGAAAACGAAATTGCGGGAATGTATCTCAGCGGTCATCCGCTCGATGAATACACAGCTTTTTCAAAAGCAATCCATGCCGACAAAACGGGCGATATAATCAATAATGACAGCGGTATGTATTTTGACGGAAAAAAAGTCAGCCTTGTCTGCATAGTTGCAAAGCTGAAAACCCAGCTTACAAAAAATAACAGGATTATGGCTTTTGTCAATGCCGAGGACAGATACGGAATGCTTGAAATCGTGATTTTCCCGAATGTATATGAAAAATATTCCGCCCTTCTCGGTGCAGGCGGTGCGTTGCTGTTCCGTGGAACTGTCAATTTAAAAGAAAACGAAGAGCCGAAAATCATCTGCGATTCCATAGCGTCTGCCCGTACAAACGAGGATTGCAAAAATAACCCTGTTGCAATAAAAAACACAGAACATTTTTCGCAAAATTATCAGATGCAAGCCGTGAAAAATAATACACAAAAGCCTTCTGCACTGTATTTGCGTATTGATGACCTCAATACCGACAAATACAACCGTGCAAAGCGTGTTCTTGACATTTTTGACGGCAGAACGCCTGTTATTTTCTATCTTACCGACACTAAAAGAAAGGTGAAAGCCCCCTCGTCAATGTGGGTTGATATCAATCCTGTAATGATAAAAGAACTCAAATATCAGCTTGGTGACGAAAATGTGGTGGCAAAATAACCAAAAACAAACTTTTATTTCAGTTATTTGTAATAAAAAGTAGTGAAAGCTATTGAAAATTTCGTTTTTTTGTATTATAATTTATGTTGTTAAAACGCTTTATTGCATAAAAGTGCAGAAGTATATGATGCTTTACAGCGTGAAAGTGCTGAAAGCTTAGGAGGAAATTAAAATGAAAAAAGCTAAAAAAATTGTCGCAGTTGCTCTTGCGGCGGCTTCCATGTCACTCGCATTTGCAGGATGCGGCGGTTCTGCAGAAAGCTCAAAGGCAGATAATTCAGGCACGGACGGTAAGGTTTACAATATCGGTATCTGTCAGCTTGTTCAGCACGAGGCTCTTGATGCCGCAACAAAAGGCTTTAAAGATTATCTTACTGAGAAACTCGGTGCAGACAATGTAAAGTTTGACGAGCAGAACGCTCAGGGCGATTCCGCAACTTGCGCTACAATCTGTAACCAGTTTGTTTCTTCAAACTATGACCTTATTCTCGGCAACGGTACTGCCGCACTTCAGGCAGCATACACAGCAACACCGAATATTCCGATTCTCGGTACTTCAATCACAGACTACGGCACAGCGCTTGACAAGTCTGATTGGAACGGCGTTTCGGGTATGAATGTTTCGGGTACAACAGACCTTGCTCCGCTTGATCAGCAGGCGGCAATGCTCAAGGAGCTTTTCCCCGATGCAAAGAATGTCGGAATTCTCTACTGCTCGGCTGAGGCTAACTCAAAGTATCAGTGCGATACAATCACTCCTTATTTCAAGGATGCAGGCTATACTGTAAAATCATATTCATTTGCAGATTCAAACGATGTTGCCGCAGTTGCAAAGACTGCCTGTGACGAGAGCGATGTTCTTTACATCCCGACAGATAACACAGCGGCGTCTAACACAGGTATCATCGACAATGTTGCCACAGCCGCAAAAACTCCTATTGTTGCCGGCGAAGAAGGCATCTGCAAGGGCTGCGGTGTTGCAACACTTTCAATCAGCTATGATGAACTCGGCAGAAAAACAGGCGAAATGGCTTACAACATTCTTGTAAAGGGCGAGGACATCACAAAGATGAAGGTTGAGGCTGCTCCGAATGTAACAAAAGAATATATCAAAGATCGTTGTGACACATACGGAATCAAAGTTCCCGACGGTTACACAGAAATCAAAGCAGAATAATTCATATTAGGAAAAATAATATTGGCAGGGGTGCCGTGCAAGCGACACCCCGATATTTTATGTATAGGTGGTTTTTATGGATTTTTTAGCAAACTACTTCGGTTCTCTTAATCCAATGAGCTTTTTATCCGCACTTCCGGGTAATATTGCTCAGGGTATAATCTGGGGACTTATGGGACTCGGTGTATTTCTCACCTTTAAGCTTTTGAACTTTGCCGACCTCAGCGTTGACGGTTCATTTGCAACAGGCGGTGCAGTAACCGCAGTTATGCTCATCAACGGCTGTCCAGTTTGGGCAACAATCATCGTAGCAATCCTTGCAGGTCTTGCGGCAGGTCTTGTAACGGGACTTCTTCACACGCTTCTCGGAATCCCCGACATTCTCGCAGGTATCCTCACACAGATTGCTCTTTATTCAATTAACCTGAATATTATGGGAAAATCAAACCTCCCAATCAGCTACAGAAACTATACACTTGTTGTTTCTGCAAGCAATATAAATATGGCAATTCTCGTAGGCCTTGGAATTTGTGCCATTGTAATTGCCGCAATGTATTGGTATTTCGGCACGGAACAGGGTTCAACAATCCGTTCAACAGGTTCAAACCCTGCAATGAGCAAGGCACAGGGCATTAACATCAATTTTACAAAGGTAATTGCTCTTGCACTTTCAAACGGACTCGTTGCACTTTCGGGTTCACTTTTTGCTCAGTATCAGGGCTTTGCGGATATCAACATGGGCAGAGGCGCAATCGTAATCGGTCTTGCCGCTGTAATCATCGGTGAAGTTCTCGGTGAGGCAATTTTCCGCAAGCACATGAATTTCATCATCAGAATGCTCTTTGTAATTGTCGGCGGTATTCTTTATTATATCGCAATGGGCATCGTACTCTGGCTCAAGATGCCGACAGACGATACAAAGCTCTTCACGGCAATTATCGTTGCAATCTTCCTTGCAGTTCCGTATCTCCAGAAAAAGAGAAAGACTTCATTCAAGAAAGTTGCAAAAATGAATGCTAAAAACGCACAGAAGGAGGGTTAAGAATGCTTGAAATCAAGAATGTATGGAAAACCTTTAATAAAGGCACAGTAAACGAAAAGCAGGCACTCTGCGGAGTTAATCTCACCCTCAATGACGGCGATTTTTGTACGGTAATCGGCGGTAATGGCGCAGGCAAGTCAACAACACTCAACGCAATTGCAGGCGTGTGGCCTGTTGACTGCGGTCAGATTCTTATTGACGGCAAGGATATTTCAGCATTGCCCGAGCATAAAAGAGCGCCGTACCTTGGCAGAGTATTTCAGGACCCGATGACAGGTACGGTAGCCGATATGGAAATTATAGAAAACCTCGCAATTGCCGCAAGACGAGGCAAGAAAAGAGGACTTTCGTGGGGCGTAAAGGCTGACGAAAGATTCCGTTACCGTCAGATGCTTGCAGAGTTCGACCTCGGACTTGAGAACAGAATGTCCTCAAAAGTAGGACTTCTCTCAGGCGGTCAGCGTCAGGCAATAACACTCCTTATGGCAACAATCAAAAAGCCAAAGCTTCTCCTGCTTGACGAGCATACAGCCGCCCTTGACCCGAAAACAGCCGCAAAGGTGCTTGAACTTTCCGACAAAATCATTGCCGAAAACAACCTTACGGCACTTATGGTAACTCATAATATGCATGATGCAATTACTCACGGCAACCGTCTTATTATGATGAGTGACGGCAAAATTATCCTCGATATCTCAGGCGAAGAAAAGAAAAATCTTACGGTTGAACACCTCCTCGAGATGTTTGAAAAAGCAAGCGGTTCAAAGCTTGAAAACGACCGTATGCTTTTAAGTAAGGATAAATAATCAAAAATCATATAATTTCAAACAAAATGCCCGACACCGCAGTCGGGCATTTTTATTTGTATATTAAACTATGCACGGTTATCCGTAGCTGTGTCCGTCGGACTGCCGTCACGCAAAGGCGGAAAATTTTCCGTCAAACTGATTTTATAATGTTACTGTACAACATTCAAATATTGAACTTTCAGCAAAATAACATTATCAAATTTGTAACACACGGCATAACAATTTCTTAATCGGAATAATTAAAAACACCGATATATAGACGAATTCTACAAAAAACGCACCATAACTTGTGCATAACATAAAAATATCTTGTCAAAACGGCAAAACTGAATGTAAAAACAAACACAAAACTATCACATTAAACAAACACAATAAAATTATTGCAACCTAATTGAAAAAATCAATCTAAAATGGTATAATCTACTATAAAGAATATGGGTTAGTGTTCACATTTTGACTGAAACAGGTTAAGGATACAATTTTCGGCTGAATTCTCGTTGTTTTTTTGTAAATTAACTTCAAAATTCCGTGGCTTTGCCGATTATGTTTCACCGTTGGTCAGGCGGTAAATGTCAAACCCGAACCTAACTTAAAACCAAAATATTCGGTTATGGAGGTAATATTTATGAAAACAAAAATTTCTCATTTAGGCAGAAGCACTGTTTCCGTCATCCTTGCGGTAATGATGCTTCTGTCAACAATGCTTATCGGCACTGTTTCAACAGTTAATGCTGTCACTAAGAAATTTAATAGCGTTAATCTTGTTGGTAATATTAACGGTAACACTAAGTGGGATTCAACTGAGTATCCTTTTACTTTTGATGAAACAACAGGTAATTGGTATTTAGACATTACCATTACACAGTCGAGTGAATTTAAAGCTCGTGTCGATGGTAAATGGGATACTAGTTTCGGTGCTTCTGGTGGCAACTATACTATATCTGAAATTGGTGATTACAGAATCTCCGTTAAAGACGGTGCTGAAAATGGTACTGATCTTAAAGTAGAAAAGACAGTAAAAAAAGTTGCTGATAGCGTAACACTTACAGCTAATCCTACATCTGTAAAAGTAGGAAAACCCGTTACTCTTACACCTACAGTAAGTAGTGCAAAATCGGATAATCTTACTTATGCTTATAAAAAGACATCTGATGGCACAGCAACTGAAGAAAAGAATGCTGACAATTCTCTTACTGTAACCCCGACTGTAGCTGGCACTTATAAGTATACAGTTACTGTATCAGCTGAGGGTTTTTCGCCTGTCACAAGCACCGAGGTTAGTTTTACAGTTACAGTTACTGATTCTGTTAAATATTACTTAGGTGGTCGTGTTAAACAGGCACAGAAAAATAGTGAGTGGATTGCACCTGATAGTACTGATACTTCGTACCAATTTGTCGAAACTGAAATAGACGGTCTTTATAAATATGAATCAAATCAAACACCTGATGCTTGGTCTGAAAAAAGAAACGACTTATTGCAGTATTTTTATGTTCGTACATCATTGGGTGGTGCGCTTTACTATGGTAATGATGAATCGAGCGACGATGCTTTAGCATTGACAGCACAAGGTCAAAAAGCTAATCTTGCTGAAATAAAAAATACCGATGTTAAAAATTTGATTTATATTAAAAGTAATGATACGAGTACAAAAGCAACATTTTGGCTTGATACAAGAAATAACGAATATAAGCTTTGGTATACAACAGCACTTTCTCATAAAGTTAATGTAGAAGAGGGTGTATCAGCGTCTGTTGATAGGAAAACAGCTACAGCCGGCGAAACGGTTACTGTTACTGCAACTCCTACAAGTGGCGAAGTTCTTGACAAGGTAACTGTTGAAGGTGCTGACAATAAATCGATTGCAACCACCGTAAGTGGCAACATCGCAACATTTATAATGCCTGATCAGGATGTTACCGTAACAAATGTAACATTCCGTAAAGCGAAGGAATGTAAAGTTACAATCGCAAACAATATAACAAACGGTTCCGTTAAAGCAAACGATAATTCAAGTGAAATAACTGTGACAGAAGGTACTCCGGTAACACTTGTTGCAACTCCTAATGATTCCTATTCTTTCATTTCTTGGTCAATCACTCCTGAGGATTGCTATACTGTTGCTGACGGTTCTATGACATCAGCTACAGCAACTATTTATCCGACTGATAATATTACGGTTTCTGCTTCTTTTGCACAGAGTACTGTATCTACGGATCATTTCCTTGCTTGGGGAGAAGGTGAAAAAATAGAAGATTGGACAGATGGTGCCAAGACTTATTCTTCAACAGACGGAAATGGCAAAAAAATATATACAGCAGACCTTAATCCATCGCTTTTTAAGGAAAATACTTGGTATCGTTTTGCTGTGACTAAAAAAATTCCTTCATCAAACGATCGGTTAAACTCGGGTGACTTACACTACAATTATAATGGTTTTACTGTAAACGGTTATTCAAATGGTCATGAAGAGGATAATGTAAAAACCGAACCAAGAGAATACGGCGGTAACTATTACGGTATGTTCCGGTATAGCGGTGAACTTGTATCCTTATCAATTTCTTATAATGAGGGAACTAAGAACTATCAGGTTACTCCGGTCGTAAAAGTTCATAACGGAGCAAAGCTTTATGCTAAGAACGGTTCATGCAGAACGGATAAACAGTATGCCAATAATATGCATACTAAAGGAACTACAACCATTTCTTATGATACGACTAAATATGATGTTGATGTTGACACCAAATCTTCTTCATCGTGGCAAATTGCTTACCTTTCAGAAGATAATATAAAGGATGAGGTTAAGCTCACTATTACTACAACAGTGACTGATCAGGAATATTATCTTGCAGGTTGGTGTGTTGACGGTGAAACATATCTTCCAAAGACAACCAATACGGAGAGCAACGAATATTCATTCGACTATTATGTTAAGTCTACAACAAAGCTGACTGATACAATTGAGGTTACTCCTGTTTACTTCTACAAAACATCTGCTGATACAGAAACCGTAAGATTTTATGTTACGGGCTTTGATGATACTGTTAAGAAGGATTGGGGTAATACAATAGCCGTTTATCCGTATTACAGCGGCGGTACCGGTGATGTATTTTCCAATTATCCGGGTCAGCCAATGCTTGTGAGCGGTGGTCGTTGCTATGTTGATTTGCCGATTACATATAACGGTGGTCATATAGCCGGCGTTACACTTAACAATTATTATTATGATGATGTTCATATGGGTTTAGTATCTTCTTTGGGTAATAGACAGACATATGACTACAACGACTTTTTAAAGATTTATGAACAAAAAATCAGCGGTTCAACTGAAAGAAAGTCGCAGGAGATTATTTTCTCCTTTAAGTATGTACCTTCCGACGATTCTGGTTACAACAATTTCGGTGATTATTCAACCAATAAGGGTGATAAAACAAGCGAGACATATCCTAAAACCATTTCAGCCGAAGATATGGAAAATGTATATAAAAATGGTTGGGAAGATCTTACCGACTTCTATGGCAACAAGGTTGACCTTTATAATAAAAAAGTTGACGCTTCTTCTGATGCCGGAAAGAAAAATCCTTGGAGAGTAATCTCTAACGGTTATGAACAGACATATTTTGGTTACTACGCAACTCGTTGGGCGGTTTATAAGCCGGATAAAGACACAGGCAATGTAACAAGCTATTCACTTGTTGATGTAATTTCTTCATCATCGCTTCTCTATAACAAATATGAAGATATTCTTGCCGATACAAAAACATATTCTGCTGGCGATACTTCTCTGAGCGCAAGTTCAGATGCCGAGGCGTATAAGGCATTTACGGATGCCGGCGCTGACGGTGTTCCTGTTAAGATTACATATGAACAGACCATTGAGAGGAAAAATTCTATCGAAGGACGACCTAATAAGAATGAAAATGCGTTCAGAAACGACGGTCGTTGGTATTATTCGGAAGATAACCTCAATGTTACTGCTCATACGGTAATTGAATATGCTAACACTTTGGATGATTTCAGTGGCAAACTCGGCACCAACTTCTTCCGTGACTATTATCAGGACGGTGAAGTTGATTATACAAAGGATGGTTATGACAGCAGCAAATACACAGGTCTGACAACCGGAACAAGTGCTTATTTTACCAATGATGAATACTATAAAAAAACTGAAGCAAAAGGTCAGACAGGTTCAGACAATACTTTTGATATTATTGCTAATACCGACCATGCATCGCAGTACATATTTGTCGGTTGGTATCTTTTGAGTGAAGGTAAATATTCACCGCTTACATCTACTGTTGAGAACATCGTTTCTGTTCCGCAGGACAACAACGATGTTTATGTTGCAAGATTTATTAAGGCTCCGTCAGGCTCACTTACAATTTCTCATAAGCTTCATCCCGATACGACAGGTCTTGGTGAGTGTTATGTGTCAGTTGATGTTCTTGACAAAACAGGTAAAGTAATTCATTCTTATGACGAAACCACAAGTGATATTACTGTTTCCAATGCCTATATTACATATAATCAGGGCAATAAGATTAAAATTACTTTGAAAACAGTACCCGGTGAGGCTACTACATTTACTGATTTCTATTCCTATTCAAAAGATTTTATTAAGCTGGTGAATACAGAAACAGGTGTAGTGCCTGCTGTTACCGTAACAAATGATGCAACTAACAATACCTACAAAGCTGAAATTTCATTTGATGTTGACGAATATTTGTTTGATAAAGAGTCAACTGATCACCAGCAAAATATTAAGGTATTGAACTACTACTCACTGCTTTCGCTTGGTAGTGTTAAGTACGAGATCAAATATACATTCAATACTCGTTTGTACGGTCCAAAGGTGTATAAGGTATCCGACACATTAACTGCGGATGATATTACCAATTATGGTTGTACTAAGACTAAACTCAGTGAGTCATTTGTAATGGCAAAAGCTCCGTTTGAATCCAATTTTAAACAGAATATCACATGGGATTCTAATAAAATTACATTTGGTTCTAAAGCCGACGGAACTTTAACTGCTGATATTACGGCTACACAGGTTGATGACAGAAATGTTACTGCTACATTCTATGTTGACTCGGATTCTCCTACTGAAAATATTACAACAATTTTTGGTAACAGATTCTTTAAAGACGGTTCATATATTTCAGCCAAAGATACAGGTATGACAGCCGATGTTGAAGGTTTGCCGGAGGCATATAGAAATAAAAACGGTGACTTTAGTTTCTGGTATGTAATGACAAAGGATAAAGAGTTTGTAACTAAAGCATACGGTCAGAATTTTGCTTATACCGGTTATGACAACTATATTGTAGTTGCTGTTTATGGTGTTGGCGGTACTCATAAAGATGAGTCAACAGATTCGTCAATTAACTTCTTACAGTACTCTCGCAACCATTGGAATGATACGGTATCAGGTAAAGATGATACTGGTTCTTACAGCTTGGCAGGTACAGAATACGATCGTTTGTATGCTGACTTTAACCTTATGTTTAATCATAATGGCTACCTGTTGAATAAATACTCCGGTAATAACATTAAAGTCGGATACGCTATGGTTGTCGGCAGTAAAACAGACGGTAACTATACCGTTGATGAAACAGAACTTAAAAAGGCTATTTCAGAAAATGCAACAAACGGCGGTACTGTAGAACATCAATCAACATCTGTAACCGCTAAAAAGGCTGTTTCAGTAACAAGTTCTGATAATGATGATGCTAAGAAAAATGTTATTGTAAATTCAATCCGTATAGCAGATCTTGACAACAAGAACAGAATTACATCTTACTACGGATTCAAAAATTCTGAGGCTAACCAGTCATATTATGTTCAGGTGTATTCTTATGTAATTGCAGATAACCAGGTTACTCTTTCAAAAACACCTGTAGTTATTAACCTGAATGATATCGGTAATAAGACTTATGTACCTCAGCAATGATTAGAAAGGGAAAGTTTATGAAAAAAAATTATGAAACACCCGTTATTGATCTCGTAAGATTTGATTTTGAAACTTTGCTTACTGATTATATTCATCCGAGTAATCCGGAAGATACAGGATCAGCCGGTAATGATGGCAACGATAATGGTGATATGGGTGCTTAAGTGAAATTTGTGCAGAGCAGTGTTTTATATACTGCTCTGCCCGCTTTCAGGTGATTATTATGATTAAATTTAAAAAGACATTTTTATGCTTTTCTGTGGTTGCTTTAATTGTGTTAACCGCTGTGCAACAATGCTTTGCCGCAACATACCTTACATCGGACGGCTTTTACTATCTTCCGGATGATAAATATAATGCTACTGTTTACGGTTGTAATGACAACAAAACAGAGCTTGTTTTTCCCGATAGATTAGATAATTATAATGTTAGGTCAATAGCTGATTATTCATTTATAAATAACGGGAATATTACATCTATTGATTTTACAAATGCAAAATATCTTCGCTCCGTTGGTTATTTATCATTTTCAGGTTGTTCAAATGTCAAATCAATTGTTTTACCATATTGGATTAATTCCTTCGATTTTGGCTCTTTTCAAAATTGCACGGCATTGACTCAAATCGGATTGTATGCAAGAGTAAATAAAATTACAGAACAGTGTTTTTATGGCTGTTCTTCACTGACTGGTATTGATCTTCCCGATTCCGTAAAATCAATTGAAAGATTTGCTTTTGGAAGCTGTAAATCATTATCTGAGGTGTATATTCCTACATCCGTGACTTCTATTGCTTCTAACGCTTTCAGAAACTCTCCGAATGTAACAATCAAGGGCAGTTACGGTTCTTATGCTGAGGAATATGCAAAGGCTAACAATATTCCGTTTGAGGGCATTTCTGCTTATGATGTCGGTGATGTTAATATGGATGGCGGGATTAATATTTTAGATGCAACTCTTGTGCAGAAGTATGTTGTCGGTATTGTTGAACTTTCGGCAGAACAAAAACATCTTGCCGATTATAACAACGACGGTGACATCACGGTAGTTGACGCAACAGAAATTCAGAAGTTTATCGTTCATTTAAACTAACCAATAAAAAAACAGGCTCACTTTTTGTGAGTCTGTTTTATTTCGGAGGACGCTTTGCCAAAATACTTAATAGCTGATTTTATCGTTGAAATTGAACCAAAATTTGATTACTTAAAAAAATTGTGCGAACCGTTTTTGTATGAAGGGGAGAGAAGTGCAGATTTTTCTGCCATACCGTCAGCCTCATACTTAAATTCCCTGTTGAGCCGTATGGTTGAAGGTTCAACCATTGATGAAGCCGAAGAATTTGCAACGGCGTCAATTTTTAACCGCAAAATAATTCACCGTGGCGCTATGCTTGTGCATTCCTCAGCACTTGTTTTTGACGGAAAAGCGTATTTGTTTTCCGCCGATTCGGGTGTCGGCAAATCCACTCATACAAAGATGTGGCTGAAAAGATTCGGCTCAAAAGCTCATATTCTCAATGACGATAAGCCTGTTGTGAAAATTAAAAACGAAGTCCCGCTATGCTGCGGAACTCCGTTTGACGGCGGAAGCGGAATTGCTAACAACGAAACCGTTCCTGTAGGCGCTATAATATTCATAGAACGCTCAGACGATAATTTTGTTACAATTCCCGACACAAATGAGATTGTACAAAGACTCTACAAATCAACTGTCAAATTTGTGAATAAGTCAGACGGAATGTCTTTGCTCTCAAATCTCGATAATCTTATTCGGCATACAAAATTTTATGTGTTACATTGTAATACAGATGAGTGTGCCGTAGATGTTGCATACAACAATATAATTAAAAACTGCAAATAAAAGACGGTCTGTTCTCGCAGACCGTCTTGTTATATGTATAAAATTGATTACTTGATTTCCTTAATCCAGCCTTCGGGAGCTTCGATTCTGCCCATCTGAATACCTGTAAGTGTATCGTAAAGCTTCTTTGTAATCGGACCCATTTCATCCATACCGCTCGGGAAACAAATTTCCTTGCCGTGGTCGTTAATTTTGCCGACAGGTGAGATTACGGCAGCTGTACCGCAAAGACCGCATTCTGCAAAGTCCTTAACTTCGTCAAAGTAAACTTCTCTTTCTTCAACCTCAAGACCAAGATAATGCTCAGCAACATACATAAGTGAACGGCGGGTAATTGAGGGGAGAATGCTGTTAGACTTTGGAGTAACAACCTTGTTATCCTTTGTTACAAAAATAAAGTTAGCACCGCCTGTTTCTTCAACCTTAGTTCTTGTAGCGGCGTCAAGATACATATTTTCATCAAAACCTTCTGCATGAGCGGTAACAATAGCGTGAAGGCTCATTGCATAGTTAAGTCCTGCCTTGATGTGACCTGTGCCGTGAGGAGCAGCTCTGTCAAAGTCTGAAACCTTAATTGTAATAGGCTTTGCACCGCCCTTGAAGTAAGGACCTACAGGAGTAGTAAATACTCTGAACTGATATTCTGCCGACGGCTTAACACCGATTACAGGACCGCTGCCGAACATATACGGGCGAATATAAAGTGTTGCGCCTGTGCCGTACGGAGGAACATAATCTGCATTCGCCTTAACAACATTGCAAACAGCCTCAACAAACTTCTCTTTTGGAAATACAGGCATCTCAAGACGCTTACAGCTGTCTTCCATTCTCTGTCCGTTAAGGTCAGGTCTGAACACAACAATTCTGCCGTCACAGGTAGTGTACGCTTTCATACCCTCAAAGCAAGTCTGAGCATACTGCAAAACGCCTGCACATTCGCTGATAGTAATTGTGGTGTCGGCTGTCATACTGCCGTTGTCCCACTTACCGTCTTTATAATTAGCTACAAATCTTTCACCGATGGGCATATAACCGAAGCCAATGTTTGCCCAGTCAATATTCTGCTTTTCCATCATAAATACTTCCTTTCAATATAAGAAAAAACCTCATTGGTTATACACATATTTTAGCACTTTAACACGCAACTTGTCAATGTTATAACAGCATATTTCACCATTTTTATGTTAATTTATACGCTTTTTAATGTATAATATGAATTTTACTGCATAAGAAACTTTCATTTTGCCGATATTATCTTTTAAAGGGCAAAACAAACAACAATGTTCTTCTACAGAATAAAAAAATAGCTGTTGGGATATATACTTAATTTATTAAGTTACATGGGTGATTTTATGGCTGAAGTTGTAAAAATAGTATTTACGGGAGGACCATGCGGCGGCAAGACTTCCGCATTGAAATATATCAGCGAAGAGCTTAAAAAGCTTAATATTCCTACAATTACAATCGGTGAGGTTGCAAGCAGATTGTTTAGAGAGGGCAAAACCCCCGAAAATGTCGGCTCTTATGAATTTCACAGAGAACTGTTTGAAATTCAGCTTGCTGAGGAGAATGAAAAAACGCAAATTGCAAAAAATATGGATTGTGAAAAGGCGGTTTTGCTTTTTGACAGAGGATTGCTTGACAGCAGAGCATATGTTACGGAAGATGAGTTTGCAAAGTATGCAGGTATCCACAATTTGAATGAAGATGTAATACGAAATTCTTATGACGCAGTATTTCATCTTGTTACTTCTGCAGACGGTGCAGAAGAGTATTACGGAAAAGAAACTAATATTTTCCGCAGAGAAGAAAGTCTTGAAAAAGCAAGAGAAGTTGACACTGATGTTATGGCTGTGTGGACAGGCACACCGCATCTGAGAATTATTGATAATTCGACCGACTTTGATACTAAGCTGAAAAGACTTCTCAAGGAGGTTGTCGCATTTCTCGGAATTCCGAAACCGCTTGAAATTGAAAGAAAATTTTTGATTGAATATCCTGATATTGAATTTTTGAATAGCATAAAAACCTGTCGCAGAATTCCTATTACACAGGCATACCTCACTACTCCCGAGGAAGGATATTTCAGAATCCGCAAAAGGGGAGAGGGTGACAAGGCTGTATATATTAAAACTGTAAAAATCAAAATATCGGATATTAAGCGGATCGAAATTGAAAATTATATTTCAAAAGAACAATACGACTCGTACCTTGCTCAAAGGCAGTATGTTACAGGCGTCATCAGTAAAGACAGATATTGCATTGTTGACAACAGCACCTACTGCGAACTTGATGTTTATCCGTTCTGGAATGACAGGGCAACAATAGAAATTGAATTGCTTAGTGAAGATCAGCGGTATCAACTTCCTAAGTTTGTAAAGCTTATAAGAGAGGTTTCGTCTGAACCCGATTACAGGAATCTTGCACTTGCTCAGAAATACGGAAAGCCGTAATTTGACGGATTTTGTCCGAAAAAAACTTTTTAAAAATTAAATATGAAAAAAATTCAAAAAAGTGTTGACAAATATGCCGTATATGGGTATAATATAAAGGCTGACTGAGGTCGGCAACTGATGCGCCAATAGCTCAGCTGGATAGAGCAACTGCCTTCTAAGCAGTAGGTCAGGGGTTCGAGTCCCTTTTGCCGCGCCACATGGTGGGATTAGCGTAGTTGGTTAACGCGCCAGTTTGTGGCACTGGAGACCGACGGTTCGAATCCGTCATTCCACCCCATTTGACTCATTAGCTCAGTTGGCAGAGCACTTGACTTTTAATCAAGGTGTCCGGAGTTCGAATCTCCGATGGGTCACCATAAAGCCGCAAGGTATATAGCCTTTGCGGCTTTAACTTTATAATAATCTGCTGTAAATAGCAATTTGCACAAGCGGTAACGGCTAATGCACTTAACCAGGTACAGCAATTTGCATAAATTTAATATATTGGGCTGTCGCCAAGCGGTAAGGCAACGGACTTTGACTCCGTCACCCGTGGGTTCGAATCCCGCCAGCCCAGCCATAAGCACCGATTTTTGAAGTCGGTGCTTTTCTTTTGGAGTGTTAAAAAATCAAGGTGTCTAAATGACTATCAAACTTATTATTCACTAATTGCATTTGTGCAGCCAAATGAATATATATTTGAGTGATTGAGATAGAACTATGACCGAGTAGAACCCTGAGGACTTCAAGATTACCGCCCTGGATGAGCTTGTAAAATAAAGTGTGTAAGTTAAAAAATAGCTTGCACACTTTTTCAATTTCGGGAAAGTGTGCTACAACGAAAGAAAGGAAAAAGGAATGAACGAAATACCAAAGAAAAAGGAAAGCACACCGGGCGAGAACCTCGCAAAGCAGATCATCGAACAGTATCATCCGAAAAGCGTTGCAGATATGCAGGACGCTTTGTCCCACTTGTCCTTGAACAAAATCAGGTTGTTCATAGCTTCTTCTTCGCTGATTGCTTGATATACTTTCTTGAGGTCAGCCATCAGCTCCTTGATGTGTTTGTAGCTGACAAACCTTGTGCTTGAACGTATTTGATGAATGATGCAACGCTGAATTTGTGCATTTGGAAAAGCCGCTTTAATAGCTTGTCTGAAACCTGTCAGACCGTCCACGCAGAACAGAAATACATCTTTAATTCCACGAGTTTTGAGCTCGTTCAACACATTCAACCAAAATTTACTGCTCTCATTTTCGCCAATCCATATTCCGAGAATATCTTTCTGACAGTCAAGATTGATGCCCAGAACTACATACTCAGCCTTCGTGATATACTGATGATTTTACTTGACTTTGTAATGGATTGCATCCATAAAAACGAACGGATATACAGCTTCAAGAGGTCGGTTTTGCCATGCAGTCACATCGGGCATAATCTTCTCGCTTATCTTGCTGACAAGCTCAGGGGAGATTTCTACATCATACAGATTTTTGATTTGTTCGGAAATGTCACGCTGGCTCATTCCACAGGCATAAAGTGAGAGGATTTTCTCTTCCATACCGTCTGTATTGCGGTTGTATTTGCTGATTATTTTGGGTTCGTATTCGCCGTTTCTATCCCTCGGAACTTTGATTTCAAGCTCTCCCATCTGCGTTTTTACCGTCTTTTTCGAGTAGCCGTTTCTGTAATTTTTCGACTTATTGCCGTATTCATCATTCGACATTCTTTCGCTTTTCTCATAGCCGAGTTCATCGGAAAGCTCACATTCCATAACCTCCTGAAGAATGTCCTTGAACATATCTTTCATCGCCGTCATCACTTCGTCTGTTGAGGTGAAATTCTGACTTCTTCTTTACCTTGATTCGCTATCTTTCTATTCATTCTGTCCGTTCACCATCCCGCAAAAAATCGTGATGAACCACTTTTTTATCAGTCATCGCTTTTTTGTGTTATTATTTTATTTAATTTTCAAAACAACTGCGAGAGTGAATTTCATATTTTCGGGGTCAAAATTATGACTTACATTACCGTTGTATTGTTTTGCTATTCGTTCTATACTTTTTATTCCGTAGCCGTGAATAAATTTATTGCTTTTGGTTGTCTGTAATTTGCCGTCCTTAAGATTAGGAGCAGTTGCGCAGTAATTCCATATGTTGATTACAATATAGTTTGTGTTCGTTTGCTTAACTGTAAGCTCAATTTTCTTGTTATCGGCATTTTGCGTTGCCTCGAGAGCGTTTTCAAGAATATTATCAAGTAATGATGTTATATCGTTATTTGAAATGCAAGAAAAATCTATATCTCGAATATCGCAGTAGAAGTCAATCTCTTTATCTTTGCAAGCACTGACATATCTGTTTATGATTGCATTTATAAGTTTGTTATCGCTGTATTTCTTTAAGTATTTAATCTGATAATCTTCATACAGACTGTCAATGTATTTGTTTATGCTTTCAAAGTCTTTTTCGTTTGAAAGTTCTTTTATTGAAAGCAAGTGGCGTTTTATATCGTGAATTAAAATATTAGAATTTTCGTATTGATTTTGCAAAATAGAGTAATATTCGGTATCAATTTCTGATTTTTGCTTTTGCAGCTTTAGCGCCGTGTTTTCGTATTGAGTTTTCAATACGTCTTCGTGTACAAGAAAAACAACTATATTTGAATACATTAAAAGCAGAGCGCCTACCGCAAACAAAACATATGTAAATTCGTCAAGTTTATAGTTAAGCGAAATGTATGACATACCGCATATTATAAGTATTGACGCCATCGGCAGAAAGAAAAGCATATTTGTTTTATTTAGCTTCAAATTTTCTTTATTTTCTTTAACGGAAATTTTAGATACAAAGTATGCAATAAAGAAGAAAAATAACTGCGAGCTGCCGCTTAATAAGAAAAATATCATACCGTTCTCAGTGATTCCTTTAATATCAATATTAAAAGTTACCATTACAAGGAACAGCAGAGTCATTTTTGTTATGAGAGTTATAGATGTGAGAAGAATTGAAGTAAATATTGCTTGAAAAACATTTGTGTTAAAGCAAAAAATACACAGCAACAGATTGCAAGCTAAAAATGCTACAATATTTGAATATTCAACACCTACCGTATTTATTATAAATTGCAGTGCAGCAGACAATGAAAAACATAAAAATAAACCCATATTGCTCATTTTCTGAGCAAATTTGTTGGAAATAAATATGTAAGAAATGATTGCCTCCAATACCGTTACCGTCGCATAGCTGAAAATTATCATACAATACCTCCCGCAAAATCAAAAAAGGCTTTTTTAAATTCTGCGTATTTTCTTTGCGAAATGCAATGCTCCATAAGATTCTCATTGGCCCCCTGAAATGTAATTGAACTTTTATCAAAGTTAATTACATTCTGTAAGTTTACGATATAGCTTTTATGCGATTGAACAAAGCAGTTAGGCTGATTGATTATTTCGTACCATTCGGCAGGTTTCTTATTGGTTTCGTATGATTTGTATTTAGTAACGATAAGTGAACCGTGTTTTCTGTTTTCAATATAGAGAATATCCCTTGTTTTTACGGTGAAAATTTCGTCATATTTTTCTATTATAATACTTTTACTGATTTTCTTGTAATAGTCAACGGCTTCAAGAAAATTTCTGTTAAACCTTTCAGTGTCAATCGGCTTTGAAAGATATCTGAAAACCTGAATTTTCATTGCACTGTCAAGGTAAGCCGGATATGAGGTAAGAATCATAATAATAATGTCGGGGTTTAATTGTTTTAATCTTTCCGATACCTCAAGTCCGTTTACGGCAGGCATTTGAACATCGACTATAGCGATGTCGTAAGAATGTTTTTCTTTAAAAATAAAATCACCGCAGGTACGCATATCTATATTAAATTCTATTTTATAGTTTTTTTGAAGATTACTTATAAGTGACCGTACTTTTTCGAGTATTGATTTATCATCATCACAAAGCAGAATATTAAGCACCGAAATTCCCCCTTTAGAAGATATTATACAACATAATTTTTGATCTGTCATATAAAAAACATCACTTTTGACTTTTTTTAATGCGTTTTTGCCCAAACTGTAACAAATGAAAATCCTTGTGCTATAATAAAATCAGTAAATAAAGGAAAAACAAGTACATTTAGAAGTTTTGTATTTAGCGGTTTTGATTATGGCACTTCACAGCTACTTCATACATCTGCGATATGATGTGTGAAGTAAAGCGGTGCTGTGCAACGGTACGGAGGTTTGTATAAAATAAAAAGGGAGAAATACTCTTGAATACAGTTGCATTACAGGATTTTCAATCATATGCAAAAGTTAATGACAATGTTATTAACAAATTCAAGAATAAAATTCCTGAAACTTTGCTTAAAATTTGGCAAAATTACGGATTAGGCACTTTTATGAACGGATATATTAAAGTGATTAATCCCGATGATTATCAAAGTATAATTGATAATACATACTTTTCGTATAAGGACGCAGTTCCCATTTTTGTAACTGCATTTGGTGACATAATTACCTTGGAAAGCGGCGAGTATATAAGTATAATGTATCTTCGCTACAGAAAATGTGAACTGATGCTCAAAAATTTTGATTTCTTTTTAAAAAGACTTGCAGACAAGAGCTTTTTAAACGAATTTTTTTCCTTGAATCAGTATTATAAAGCTGTTAACGAACATGGAAATTTGTTGTATATAGAGTGTTTTGGTTATATGCCTTTATTAGCGCTCGGTGGGGACGAAGACACCGATAATCTGAAAAAATTTCAGATACTGGAGCACATAGCGTTGATAAATTCATATTTCCTCATACTGATGTAAATCCGTTCTGCCTGACATCTTGAGATTTATAAAAATTGAGTAATCGGCAATATTGATGTTTAAAGAGAGAGGGAGCAAGATGTTAGGCAACGAGATTTAATTTTAAATTTGATAGTATCTTATATGTTTTAGTGGTATCTGCAGTTAATGAGGATACTGCTTTTTTTTATTTATATTGTTATAAAATTTGGCTCTATGTCAATAGTTGGGGTAAATTATGGTTTAGCAAATTGTTTCGACAGGTAATTATAAAAGTTTGGTCGACCTTTTCAAAGGTCGTGGGTGTGGGCAAAGCCC